>Ga0209211_10000586_pt1 | contig 73488 bp, 91 predicted proteins | sample RifGroA2_FD_183992 | JGI IMG/M metagenome (GOLD analysis project Ga0209211, IMG submission 183992) | Groundwater microbial communities from Rifle, Colorado, USA - Groundwater A2 (SPAdes) (version 2) | ecosystem: Environmental > Aquatic > Deep subsurface > Groundwater | place: Rifle, Colorado... | reverse complement strand
AAAAGTTTTCAGATTACAAGACAGCTGACCCACTCGCAGATTTCCACCAGTATGTTTGCGTTAAATAGAAACCCATCCACTTAAATCATTTATCTTCTATATTATCTAATAGGCGATGATGAGGTCAGCCACTATAGTAATGTATAGGCATTACAGTAGAGTTTAAAAAGAGATAGCCGCACCATAGTATCTATGGTAACGAAAGACGAATACAACCTCAACCACACCCTCAACAGGCTCAATAATTCTGGCATGCTGCCTTACAACAAAAGCAAGGCACTCGAATTCTACAACGAAAAGGTTGCCCAGGGCATCAAAAAGACAAGCTACACCTATGTCTTGCGCATTCTTGTTGAATTAGGCGAGCACTTCAAGGACAAAACGTTTGAAGAAATCCCAAAAAGCGAAATGGTTTCCTTTTTCAACAACTTGAAGCCAAAAGACAAGGTTTTGAGAACAAGGTGCGGGCCTATTGTAACCATCCCAATCGAATCCTACAGTGAAAGCACTTTATGGCAGTACAAGGCAGCTGTCAAAATGTTTTACAAGTGGCTTTTTGGAAAAGAGAATGACGAGACTCCGCCGGAAGCTGTTCGCTGGATTAGGAAAGCAGCAAACGGCAATGGTAACGGCTATGACAAATTCAGGAAAGAAATCCTCATACCAGAAGAAATGCTCAAGATTTTGAATGCAGCAAAGAACGCTCGCAACAAAGCCATTATTGCGATTCTCTGGGAGTATGGTCTGCGCGCTTCAGAGCTCCTTAACATGAAAAAATCCGATTTGAAAATTGCCGAGAATTATTTAGAGTTTGAGGTTAACGGCAAAACTGGCAAGAGACAAGTTATTCTGGTTGAAAGCAAGCCTTTCCTTGAAGCCTGGCTTGCTGAACTGGAAGAAAAGAAGCAACAGATTCCAAAAAATTTGCAGGATTACATCTGGCTTGCTTTTTCCTCAAGAGGATTCCACAAAAAAGCAATTGGAACAAAACTCATTTCCCGTGATGCTTTGAACGTGAAACTCAAGTGGATTGCAAAAGCAGCAGGCATTGATAAGCGGGTTTGGACTCATGGCTTCAGGCACAGCTCTGCAACAAAAGACGCTGTCAAGGGCTATAATGAGGCTAAGCTCAGGGCCAAATACGGCTGGAGCAATCAAAGCAACATGCCTTCTGTTTATGTTCACTTCGCAAACCAGAATTTGAAGAAAGAGATTTTGATTGAAAAGGGCCTTTGGAAGCCTGACAAAAAAGAGCAGGAACCGCTTGCAACCCAAACCATGATTTGCCCGTTTTGCTCTGTTCAAAACATGAAAGAAAACGACTACTGCAGCAAGTGCGGAAAACCGCTAAAAATAGAGCAGCTGAAGAAACTTGAACAAGAAGCAAAAACAACTGGGCTAATCCAGGAAATGATAAAACAAGAATTGGAAAAGAAAGGTGTTGACTTGGGAGACATAGCAAGGATATTGGCGGCAAAAGGCTGAAATATATTCAGCTACTGAATTATTCACTTACTGAATATTTTGAGGACTTATTTCTGGCTTATTTTCAGCATTTCAAGAATCAGCTTGTCTATTGCGTCTTGTTTTTCTTTTGAAATGTTCCCGATTTTACGTTTTAACCTGCTTTCATCTTGCGAACTGAGCTGGTAAACCAATGCAATGCTGTCTGCGCTTAATCCGTTTTCCGGGGTTTGTTCTATTAGTTCTGTAAAAGAGAATTTCGCGCGATCCATATTGCTTGTTAATGGAACAACCAGCAGCATGCTATTGGCTCTTGCAAGGACGATTGCCGGACGTTCGCCTTTTTGTTCGTGACCCTTGCCTTCCGGTAACTCCATTATCCAAACTTCGCTTTTTTTCATGAGAATTAGCCTCACATTGTTTTGAGAGATGCATCCTGCCAGGCTTTTGCTTCTTCTTTCATTTCTGCAAGTTCTTTTTCGCTTGGCCTGAACAAAAACTCTTTTGCTTTTGAAATACCAACCGCAATTTGTGCCTCAGAATAAAACGATTTCATACGCTTTACATTCTTGAGTGCAGTTATTGGATCCTGCTTTTGTTGAAAAGCAAAAAATGAATAAGTTGCAGCAATCTCCAAAAGGCTTGGCTTGAATTCCCCAAACAGTTCTTTGAATTCCCGGATGTCTTTCAATTCTGCATTTGAGAGCTCTGCAGATGTCTCCAAATGCTCAACCTTTTTCCTATTCTCATAAACATGGTCTGTCAAATCCTTAGAATAAGGGCCCCTAACATACAAGTGATAACTGAAGTTGGACTTTATACCCTTCGATTGCAGCAAATAAACAGACTTCTGAATAATCAAACGGTCTTCAAAGTCATCTATTTCTGGCCTGAAATCCAACGCCTTCAAACAAGCAACCACTTTATCTAAATTCATTGTTTTTTCACCCCACATTCAACAAGTCTCTTTAACCAATTTTTTATTTGTTCCCACGCCAAAAACCCTTCTTGGGTTATTTGGTAGGATTCCAAATCTTTTCCTTCCAAAGTAATTTTTTTTGAAGTAATATAACCCGTCTCTTTCAAAGCATTAAGATTTGTGTAAAGAGCTCCATCAGTAACCTGCAAAGCTGCTTTAAGCTCCCTGTATGTGACTCCGTCTTTTCCAACGCTGGCTATGCTTGACAATAACTGCAACCTTATCAAAGAAAAAACACTCGAATTCAAGGCCTTTGATTCCTCAATCAAAGACAAAAAATCGCTATCCATCACATCACCATACTATAGTCGCTATAAAATTGAATAACCGAAACAAATAAAAGCTTTTACTTTCAGTATTACTTTAATTTTAAAAGCAAATGTGAAAGCTGGTTTATATGGTTAATTTGTACAGAAAAGGCAGGATTGCTGAAGGCAAAATAGTCACTGACCTTCGTTCCAAGGGCTTTCGAAATGTCCGCAAGAGTGCCGGAAGCCGAGGGCCAGCAGACATTTACGCTCGCAAAGGCAGCCAAAAATACTACATCCAAGTAAAAAGCGGAACCGCAAGAGTGGGCTCTCAAGGCATTACTCGCTTGCGCAGGCTTGCCAAAAGCAGAGGCGGAGCCGCAGTAGTAATAAATCGCCAAAACGCAAAAAACAAATGGCGATTCTTCGGAAACTGGGGGTAAATAGATGACCCAAAAATTATTCGGCTTGGGATTGGGCGCGACTGGAATTGTTGGAGTCTTAATTGTGGCAGGCATAATACTTAAAGGCACAAACATTTCACCAAGCTCAGGCGACCTTGCAATCGCGGCAGGAATTGGCATCGGAATAATTTTGGGATTACTTGGAATCTTCGGCGTGGTAAAAAGACTTGCATACTAACTGCTTTAACTCTTTCGTGCAAACTACTCTTACAAAGGGAGCACTATGTTGGATGTGATTGTCGGAGTTGCCCAAATCATTGGTAGCCTGGCTGGTCTGTTATCTTTTGGTTACATAATATATTCTGCTTGGAAAAAAAGACAAAAAATAGTCAAAGTTTACGGGGAAGGAAGTTACACAATACAAAAAAAGGAAGGCTCACAATGCGACGGGTTAGTTTGCCAAGTTCAACTACTTTTTGTAAACAATAAAGACGAACCAGCATCAATAACTGATATAATTGGCGTTGTGCGATACAATAAGAAAGAGCATGCGCAGCATTCGCAGGAAATAATAAATCAGACAAAGAATTACCTCTTGGCAACTGAAGCAAAACCAATAAACTTGAAAAATACAATTAATCTTGCGCCGCACCAAAATCTGCGAATTGAATTGAATTTTATTTTTAATGATGTTTTAGTCAAATACTTGGATAGATTCCAGAGCGCACATTTAATGGGGTTCTTGGCAGAAACTGATTCGCCGGTAGTTTTTATGTACGAACATGAAAACGCTAGCACTGAAAACCTGCCAATAATGCTGTTGATAAGCGGCCACATAGATGGCGAAAAAACCGTAAAGGAAGTAATCCCTCTGATCCAAAAAGAAAATGGCAAAAGACTCAACGTTGGAACGTTTAGCGCCATAGACGTCGGCAGAATAAAGAAAGATTTCTCAATTTGATCAATAATCAAATATTAAAGAACGCTTCAAGTTTGCCTTCGACTTTGGCCTTTGAAAGTTTGGCGTATTCAAGTATTTCTTGCGTAGTTGCGCCCTTTTCGCTCATGCCATAAAAGGTACTTTCACCTAGCAAGACGTAGTACCAAGTGCAATCCATTCTGTCTTCTGGTTTTAATTCGTTTACTTTACTAATCCAGTCCAATGTGGCAAGTCTCTTTTGTTTTACATTCACGCTGCTTAAATCACGTTCTGCCTTTGTTTCAACCAGATAAATTTTGTTGCCAATCTTGACAATAAAGTCTGGGAAATAGTGCGCCAGCAGGCCATCTTCTCTGATATAAAGAACATTTGCAAACTCATGATAATGCTCGTTTATTTTAACAAAGGCCTTCAATTTTGAATCCGAATCTATAAACTCAATAAACGCCTTTTCAAAACCCCCTTTGTTGGATGGGAACGCGATTTTTGGATAAATTGTTTTTGCGACATCCAACGCGCAAGTTTCCCTTATCTTCATTTCTTGAATCTCTGAAAAATATTTCTTCACAATTTTTGCTTCAGTCACATCCAGCCTGTTTTGCAAATCATAAATTGATTGACTCAAGTTTTTCACAATATGCTGGATTATTCTCTCTTGAGTTAGTATCAAAATTCTCCAGTTATTATTTACGAGCGGGTCAAATTCTCCGCCAAACAATTTGTGCCTAATGTAGTCATCAGTTAGCTTAGCAACAAGCGCAGTATTGATTTGCATTACTGGAAAACTTTTTTGTGATCTCTTGCTGACTTTAACCGTAACTGAAGTCACTGCATTCACAATTTTTTGAATAAACGTATTGTAGCTTTTTGCGGTAAAAATGTCAGAGGTTACATTATACTCGCCAAATTTTGTTTTTACGGTGAGTTCCTCGCCATAAAATATGTCCCCATCCCGGTGCACTAATGGCTTCAAGTCTTCTAATTTTATTGGAAACGGCTGCAGATTCTCAAGCGACAGCTCTTCAGAAGTCAAATATTCCTCTTTGTCATGAATTATTATTGGCCAAGCAAAATCATACTCTTTGTAATTTTCTTTCAAAGTAATGTTGATTATATCCCCAACAACTTTGTCTTTCTTTGGAAGTGCTTTTGTTTCTCCAATTGCCCCGCTTAACTCTTTTTCATAAAATTCAATGAAAGCAGGGTGCTCAATGATGCTCAGAATGTCCATATAGTTGTCTGGTTCTTCCTTTTTGATAAGCAATTTTTCCCGGTTTTCTCTTTTGCTGTCTTCATATGCGGGTTCTCTCCACATTAGTCTTAGGCCCCTGCCAATAGTCTGCTCTAAAAGAATATATGACGAGCTTGAACGTAGCGGCACAATTACACAAATATTGTTTACATCAAATCCTTCTCTGAGCATCAAAACGGAAAGGATTACTTTTGGGTTTTTGCTTTTGTCAATGCTGAATAGTTTTTGCTTAATCTTTTCCCATTCCCCTTGCCCAATTTCGCCTTTTTTGTTTGAATGAATTTCCATTATTTCCTCTTCAGACAAACCTTCGTGCCTCAAAAATTGGGTTACATATGGAACAACTGTTGTGTCCTCACAAATAATCAACATTTTCGGACGCTTGTTTGCGTCAACCTTTACAAAGCCCTCTTCAAGAATTTTTAACTTGGTCAAACCCGCCCTCAACATTACTCTTTGGCCCTCCGATAAGCTAATTGTTTTACCATCCCTTTCTGCTTTAAATTCTAAAGGCAGCGCTGCAATCTCCTTTCTTTTATCAATCGCCACAGTTTTTACTAAACCATTCTTTATTGCGGTAATAATCTCAAAATTTACTATTATATGTGGAAAGAAGTGCCTTGTTCTTTTCTGGCCAGAACCAGTAACAGTGTAAGGAGTTGCTGAAAAATCAATCTGAATAAACTTGCCTTTTTTGTTTTCAGAAATGTCATCCAAGGCTTCTTGCCATTTCTTTTCCAAAGTTTCATCGGCTTTCTTGAATTCCCCAAGATGATGTGCCTCATCGTTAAAAACAACCAAGTCAGGCAAATTAGCCAAAAACTCAAGCTCTCTGCCACGCAAGTATTGATTATCCAATTCTTCCAAAGAGTGCCCTGTTGTGGTTCCCGGTGTTATCGGCAAGAGTTCCTTTACTGCTTGGTGCGGGCTATCCAAGGCAGTTCCTTCTTCAGCCCCCTCTTCTTCGCCAGCCAACAAATGCCAGTTTGTAATAGCGATTAATCCCTCACCGGTTACCTTCCTGCCAATTTCTTCTTTTTGAGCAACGCAAGACTGGATAAAACCAAAAATTTCATCTTTGTAGGCAGGGGGAATAAACAAGGATTCGAATTTTTTGAAATCTGATTCTTCAAAATCCCTCGAACTATCTTCTCTCCTTTTCCCAAAGTAGGCATCCAATAATCTCTCATAAACAATTATGCCTGGAGCAACAAGCAGAAAATTCTTTGAGAATCTGCCTGTTGGGGTTTCCTCATTTTTTGAGTTTAGGTATTGCCAGATTAATAACGCAGACAAAACCCAAGTTTTTCCTGTTCCCGTAGCCATTTTTACGCAGTACTTTGGATGACTGTATTTGTCTTTCTTCAAGTCAAGCAAATCCATTTCTGCAAGCAGCTCTGGATAAATTGACATGTACAAATCATGAACATCTTTAACTTTCAAAATTTCATGAACATAAATTGCATTTAGTATTGCCTGCCATTGGCCTTCATGAAAGTTAAAGTTTCTTAAGTCTGCAAAGCTCCCATCCGGAGACCAAAAACGCAACAAATCCCTAGTTATTGGAGACACTTTTTCAATTAAGGTCCCTTCTTTCCATTCCTTGTTTGACATTTTTGAAATTAGTTCCGCCAGTTTGAGCGGAGTGCTACCAGTACCAAGTGATTTTGCGGTAACCATTAAACGCACCTGTCAATTATTGATAAAATTTCATCAATCTTTTCTTGGCGGGCGGTGCAGGCGCTAGAAATGTCGTGAGGTTGGTTTTTTTCAAAATAGACCAAGGCGCTATTTGACAAAAACAGTAAGTTACCTTGGATTTTCTTAATTTGCTCTTTGCTGGGTTCTTTTGAAATAATTGGAATTCTTATTATGGCTGGGTAGGTGATGGATATGCCAACCCAATTTTTTCTTAATTTTTCTTGGCATCGGAAAATTTTTTCAAAGAAAATATCATTTATTTCGGCTCTGTTAAATGCGTTTGTCAATAAGTTCTTATAAAAAAGAAGATTCGCTTTAACTTCAATTAATTTCTTCTTAAACCGCCTTTTAGGAAAAATAAACAAATTTTCAATAGCATCTTTAAACAAAAAAATGATTAGTGCGCCAAAAATGGTAAACACGGCACTCAGTACTGCAATAGTTAAATCTGACATTATTTCACTTCCCTAACTGCAGCGCTTTCAAAACCAAAAACATCAACGGCCTTGACACAAATTTTTTTCTTTTCTTTTGATTTTGGAATGATGAGTTTTGCGGTTCTCTTAATCTTCAAATTTTCATTGTTTTCCCTGTATTCTTGCCATTTGCTTCTGAAAACCTCGCCATCATAATCAGGATCAATACTCCAATACTCAATCAAGCTCAGAGGGTCTTTTTCAATAATTTTCTCCAATTTTTCTTTGTCTTCTTTATCCAATGGCAATGCATCTGGAGACAGCAAAACATAATTATCCAGAGAAATAACTAACTGGTCATTCTCTTTGTCGTATTCCCTTTTCTCTATTGGTTTTATTGTCAAATACTGCAAAGAAGAGAACCTTACTTTTCCTGACTTTATGAGTTGCTCGTAGCTTGCCTTTGTTTTCAACCTATCCAACAAGTCAGGTGGAATAACCAAAACTTCCAATTTATCATCATTCAATGTTTCAATTGTTCTGCCAATGTCTGTGACAAAGTTCCAGCCCAACACAACAACCTTGCTCCAGCCACCCATAAAAGAAGCCCTTAACTCTTGAGCCTTCTTCAAAGTAGCATAACCTGTCATTTTTGCTGGAGAATCAACAAAAACAAGAGTCTTTGACTGCTTAATGTAACCAAGATTATTTAGAGTGCCTTCAGCCATGGGAAACGGCAATGCCCCATAGAGATTAATCACAACATGCGCCAAGTCTGCAATACTCTTAAACTGTGATTTCTCAAACTGCTCCTTTTGATAATCCCCTATGGATTGATACAAAAATGGCTTTGCATCTTGGTCAATTAATCTTTTTCTTGTTATCATGCAAGCTGGCTTTCCCAAATCGCACATTATCCACTTTCTGTCAAGCTTCTCCGCAACAGCACCTGCTGTTCCAGACCCAGCAAAAAAATCAGCAACAACGGATTCCTTAGGGGCGGATGCTTCAATAACTCTTCTTAATAACTCCTCAGGCTTTTGAGTTTCAAAATTCCTAAATTCTTTACTGCGTGTTTTAGTAACTGATGATTGCCCGATTACCCATACATCGTCCAAATATTTGTCAATGTACTCATCGTAGATTATATTTCCATTTTCATCTCTAGCAGCAACAACTTTGCCTAATTTTTTATCCCAAATTCGTCTATCTCTTTTGGTTGGCTTTTCAAGAGGAATTTTTACTCTTTCAAAATAGACTCCTTGAGATTTTCTGTAATATAAAATTATGTTGTGATTTATTGCGAATCCTTTTACATTCCCTTGAAAGTTATCTGGATAATGCCAAACAATTTCATTCCTAAAATTCTCTTTTCCAAAGATTTCGTCCATTATGACTTTGACATAATGCCCAACATGCCAGTCGATATGAACGTAAATAGAACCTGATTCACTTAGTAATTCTCTCATTAAAACCAGTCTTGGAATAATCATTTCCAAATATGATTTTGTTCCATTTTTCCAAGTATCAGCATAAGCAAATTGTTCAATCACAGTCGGCATTTGTTCAATGTCAACTTTTGGCAAGTGTATTTTTGTTCGGTAGTCTGCTTTGCTGTCGAATGGCGGGTCGATGTAGATTAAGTCTATTTTTCCTCGCATTGATGGCAGACCTGTTTGTGGGTCGCCTGCGAGCAGGGCTTGCATAGCGAGCAGGTTGTCGCCATAAATCATTCGGTTAAACCATTCTTTTTTGTCGACTTCTTTGACACTTTGGCCAAAGTGTGCTGCAAGGCCACCTTTTGCTTTTGTTGGCAGAACAAGCTCGTTGGTTTGAAGGGTTATTCTATTCTGTTTTGAAAGGCCATCAAGGATTTTTTGTGCTTCCTTTTTTCCTTGCGCAACAATTTTTGGAAGCTCCTCAATGAGTGAAACCGCCATTTTTACCACAACACTACACCAAATTTGGTGTTCAATGATGTTATAAAACTTACCCCAAATTCAGTGTATGCTCAAGGTTCAATTAGCGAATGAAGAATTGTATCGCAAAATTCGGGTCATGGCAAATAAAAATAGGTTCAGAATTATTGAGCTGACTCAAAGTAGAGCAAGAAGTGTAACTGATTTGAGAAAAGAAATAAATCTTGCTTACACAAAGTGCGCAGATTATGTGAGAATGCTGGAAAAAGAAAAACTTGTCCACAAAACCAGAAGGGGCAGAGAAACGCTGGTAAAATCAACAATTCTACTCAAAAACATTCGACTCTAATTGACCGGCTTTGTTGAAAAATATTTCTGCAGATCAGGGCATTCAATTCTCATTTTTCGTTGTTATTTCTTTCTTTTATTCTCGCCAGCGCTTCTCTAACGCTTAGATCGTGAGTTTCGTCAAGGCCTGAGAATCCGATTATTTCTTTTACTCTGGTCAGGAAGCCCAGGGATTGCAGGAGAATTATTTTGTCTCTTTCCTGCTGCTGCATTATTCGCAAGGCCCCAATTTTGGCATTATCGTTTGAAGTGTTCCTATAGGTTTTCCTGGCTTCCTTGTAAATGCTGTCATACTTGAGGAGAAAATCCGATAAGAGATTCTCGACAGTTTTCCCTCTGAGCGTTTCAAGAATTTCCTTGTTTATTTCCTGCCTGTCATACTGAATCGTGCGTAATGCAACTTTGAGCGCTATAGCTATCTCTCTTGAAGAAAGTCCTTCTGCTATAAGCTGACGCACTCTTTCGCGCCTTTCCTGAATATCTTTTTTGCCCGCCATTGTAGGGAGCCTCGCAACTTTTTTTCTTGCCACTATTTGGCCCTGCTGTCTTCATACAGCTGCATTCTTTTCCGCTTGAGCTCATCAATTATTGGATCAGAGCCATCATTGCATAGCAACGTCTTGCGCGGAACATCATTCAAAACTGCTGAATTCCGAATGTTCAAAATGCGTGGATCGTTGTCGTCGGGCAGACCGTGTGCTCTTCTGAACATGTTGTGACGCGCGAGCTTAAGCTTGCCGACTTCAGAATCCGCTGAATCGGTATAGAAAAGCTTTTTCTGATATGGCGTTGAACACGCCAGCGTTTCTTTCAAGGCGGTTTCTTTTTCATCGAGTTCTGCAATGGTTTTCTTCAATTCGACGCGCTCTTCCAAAAGCCTTTTTCTCTCGTTGAGACAATCCAACTTTTTTCCCAGCTCATCGATTACTTTTTGTTTTTCGGCATTTTCAGCGCCAAGTTCTTTGATTCGCTCTACTGTCAAGTCTATTATTCCCTCCTCCGAATCTGTTTCCAGAACTTTCATTAATTTTTCATATTCCATTTTGATTCCTCCTTTTGTTTTTTTAACCAAATATCAAAAAGTTCCATATCATCGCCACAATAGTTTGCCAGTGTTTCAAGGTCAAAGACAACTCTCCCAAAACGATTCATCTTACTGGGAGGCGTGACCTTTATTATTCCCAGGCCCTGCAAGAGATTAAAGCGGGGCCCAATGTTCCTTTCGTGAAAGCCGAAATAGAGAGCAAGAATGGATTTGAATGCTTTAACTGTGAATTCTTCTGGTTTGTTGGCTTTGTATTGTGTCTTGTAAATTGAGGAAACCGCCTCAAACAGTTTTATCACGCTTTTGTGAAACTCTGGGTGTGTGGGTACATCCTCTTTTTTGGTTAAAGAATCTTCTTCCTTATCTTTTTCTATACATAACTCACTCTTTAATATCTCTTTCTCTTTATCCACTACACCCACCCACACACTTTTCAACAAACAACCAGGTAGATTGTTCTCTCTGTTTCCATTTCAGCCCCACCCAACTCAATGATATTCTCATCAGCGAAGTAAATGCAGTTGTGCATTGTTTTTGGGGCCTCGTGAAAAAATATTACCTGGCCCTTTATTCCGTGTTCGACAAGATTGATTCTCTCGCCCTTCTTTCCCTTGACTTCAAGCACAACAAACATGTTTCCCTTCTTGAGTTGGTAGGACATTTTATCAATCACTTTCAATTGTACCACCTTTCGGACATTACCCACACACTTCTTTTGCAGGAAATTTTTCTGCTTCTCACTCATGCAAACCCCTTAATATACTTTTACTCAAAAATCGGGGAAAAACAGGAAAAAGTGGACTTTAACCGCCATGATTAAAAATAGTTACTATAGTATGATTCTTTATAAAGAGAAAAAGGTGTTTTTGATATGCCAAGTAGACCGGGAGTAACCACAATTCAATTGGAAGGAAAAACCAAAGACAGATTAATGGGCCTTGGAAAGAAAGGCGAAACATACGATGACATAATAAACAAGCTAATTGACCAGCACTTGAAAAAGAAGAGATAGGCGACTACAGAAGCAGCAATTAAAGGAGCCTTTTTTAACTTTTTTGGGAAAGGGGAATTACTATGGATAACAAACAATCAGGAAAAATTAGTAAAGAAGAGATCAAAAAAGTTTTGATTGAACACTACAACAAGACGCATGGGGGCGCAAAACTAGACAGGGAATTAATAGTTCTTTCACCAGACAAAAATAGTGGAGCTGACTGTTATTTCTTTGCTCTAGCGGGAACTCCGCCAAAAGGATATGGCATTTTCATTCCAGAAAACAGGGTTTTATGCCTTTATGACGCATCAGGAAAGAGATTCAAAGAATACTATTTAGACAAAGGAATTGAAAACATTTAACACCGTTTCGCCAACAATTTTCCCAGATTAGGCGGTAGCTTAATTACGCCAAAAAAAGGCAATGTTTTAAGCAATAATCTCTATACATTACAATAGGCGATGATGAGGTTAACACCTGATGACGCAAGGATGATTTGTCAACTCAACTCTGAGCCAGAATATATTTATGAGGTGTTGAACGAAGTGAAATACCTCGAGGTATGCGGAGTACCCGTACGCAATCGGGTCAACTCAACTCTGAGCCAATTAATGTTTATAAGCCATTGAGTAAAATAAAATGGCTTGATGTGTTGCGGAGTGCCAGTACGCAATCGGGCCAGTACATTAATTAGTTCTCTTTGGCCTAGTTACTTCTGTATTACCATCTCTTGCTGGCCTTGAGCCAGAGAAGCCGCTGGAAGGCCTGCCCTTAAGATAACCCAGGCTTGATTCGCTGAACAGCCTCTTGCATTTTTCAGAGCAGAAAACAGGGTCAGATTTAACCTCAAAAACTACTCCGCACCTTGGACACATCTTGTGCACAACCAACACCAAGATTATTGTGATGGATATAGTATTATAAGTTTTAGGATATGCAAGGAAAAAGTTATAATCAGGAGTTAACCAATAGCTTTTCATGCTTTTTTCGGTGACAGCCCAGCAAAACATCCCTGCTAGGCCTTAACAAAAAAAATAAAAAATGAGAACATATTATTTTCTTAGATGGAACCAAAAAATTTCCTATTTATTTCAATTGACGGCCTGATAGGGGACATTTGCTGGCAAGTAGTAAAGGAAGGCCACAACGTCAAATACTATATCAAGGAACCAGAAGAAAAAGACGTTGGAGAAGGCTTCGTGCAGATGGTTGATAGCTGGGAAAACGAGGTTAACTGGGCCGACGTAATCATATTTGATGATGTCTTAGGGCAGGGAGCGAAAGCAAAAAAGCTCCGCGAAAAAGGGAAAGCAGTCATCGGCGGAACCCCTTACAGTGACATGCTTGAAGATGACAGGGCATTCGGCCAAGAGGAAATGAAAAAGCACGGCATCCCAATCATTCCTTACTGGAATTTTAGCTCGTTTGACGAAGCCATTAAGTTTGTGAAAGAACACCCGGACAGGTACGTGATAAAGCCAAGCGGTTTGGCACAAAACATAAAGGGCCTACTTTTTATTGGGGAAGAAGAAGATGGAAGGGATGTAATCCAAGTGCTGGGAGACTACCAGAAAGCGTGGGCAAAAAAAATCCCAATATTCACTCTCCAGAAAAGAGTCGTAGGAGTTGAAGTGGCAGTAGGGGCATTCTTCAACGGAACCGAATTCATTTACCCAATCAACGTGAACTTCGAGCACAAAAAGCTTTTTCCAGGAAACCTGGGGCCATCCACAGGCGAGATGGGAACAGCAATGTTCTGGAGCAACGAGAACAAATTGTTTAACCAGACACTAAAAAAAATGGAGCCAAAACTAAAAGAAGAAGGCTACGTTGGATACATTGACTTGAACTGCATTGTGAACGGCAACGGCATTGCCCCGCTGGAGTTCACTGCCCGCTTTGGGTATCCCACAATTAGCATTCAGCAAGAAGGAATGCTAATACCAATCGGGGAATTCTTGTTTGAGCTTGCCCGCGGCGGAAAACCAAAGCTCAGAGTGAAAAGCGGTTTCCAAATTGGATTAAGAATTGTTGTGCCGCCTTTCCCGTTCAACGACAAGGAAACATTCAGGGTTAAGTCAAAGGACTCAGTGATTTTCTTTAAGAAACCCACTGAAGGCGTGCACATTGAGGACGTTAAGCTTGTAAACGAAGAATGGGTGGTTACTGGCACCTCAGGAGTTGTACTAATTGTATGCGGAACAGGCCAGACAATGAAGCAAGCACAAAAACAAGTATATAGCAGGATAAAGAACATAACCATCCCAAACATGTACTATAGAACCGATATTGGAGACAGATGGTATGAAGACAGCGACAAGCTGCACAACTGGGGTTACCTGCGAGAAATCTGACACACAAGAATTTTAAAGTATTATTGACTAATTTTTTAATGCCAAAGCTTTTTGAGGGCGCAAGGAAGAACTGGAAGTTTGTTTTTGCTTTTCTTGTTTTTTCACTGCTTTTTTGGCTTGCAGAGTTCGCTTACCAGTTTTATTTTGCTTCTCCAGGGAAATTCGAGCTTTCAATTGTGCGAAGCCTCGGTTTTTCTGCTGCAACATTCATCTCTGCCTCCCTTTTAACCAGCATTGTTTTCAAGTTCCGGCCAGCACTAGCCAAATACTGGCATGTGCGCAGGAGTTTAGGCGTGGCAGGCTTTGCATTCATAGTAGTTCACATTAGTGCCGCAACCAACCTGATTTACAATTTCAACCTTGCACTAATGTACTCGGTTCTTGACCCATTCCAGAATCCGCTTGTTTTCAGCGCCCTTGCGTATCCGATTTTTTTTCTCATGGCACTAACATCAACTGACTGGGCGGTTCAAAAGCTCGGCTTTGCCAAATGGAAGGCAATTCACAGATTGGTTTACTTTGCTTTCCTCTTCTCGGTCTTCCACTTCATCCTAATAAACCCGCCAACCCTAATGAATCTTGCTGGTTACCTTCTTCTTGCGCTTACAGCCCTCGTGCTCGCAGGGGAGCTTTACTGGTTCATTAAAATCTCCTCAAAAAACAGGTTCTCTGGAAAAGGCACGATTGTTGGAGTAATTTTGATAGTTCTATACATTCTTTTTGCTTATATTGCGTTCTTTTCTTAAACCAAAACAATTAAAATAATTGGATTACTTGGTTTTTTATGGTTCAAAAAGTTCCGGGAATAATGATTAAGTACAGAACAGGAAAGGCAAAGGGAACTGGCAGGCCGTATCTGCTCGCAGAATTTTTCATAAGAGAGGGAACAAGGTCCAAAACATTCATTTCCAACAGGGAAATAAGGGAAAGAATTAATGCATCCAAAATGATTGGCAAAAAGCTTGGTTGGATGAAGCTCAGCATTTATGACAATGGGAAAGAGGCATTGTGGAGTGACTACTGCCCTTTCTCTAAATCACCAAAAGCGGAGGCAGCTTTTTCAGGGCGGGGAATTGCAGAACACCTAGAATACTTTGTAAAAAAAGAACTCAAAAATGTTTTTCCAACAGTAAAGTACACTTCCAGTATTGGAAGCAGGGAAGCAAGAATTGAGCAGCTGAGGAAACGCGGAGCAAAAATCAGGAAAGTTGGGGAAAGCTTTTGGGCATGGCATGAGGTAAGAGAAGATTACGAAAAAGGAATGAGTTCATTAAGAAAAAAAATTGGAAAAGATTCATTAAAGAGCCGGATGCCAAGATTTAGAAGAAAGTAAAACAGACTATTTTGCTTTCGCATGCAGTTCAATGGCAGGCTTCTGCTTTTCTTCTTTGGCTGGCTGGGCAGCAACACCTTTTTTTGGCTCGAACCTGTTCTCCAAGCGCTTTATCCTATCGGAAAGCATTTTGTCCATTTTCTCCAACTCGAACTGCCTTTCTTTGAGAGCATTGATTTTTTTTATCAGAATATTGTTAGAGTAACGGAACAAAAACCCGACTATTACAAGTGCAATTACAAACAAACCGATTGCAGCAATTATTTCTAGTAAAGGCACAAGTCATCACTCCCTTAAACCAATCAGGCCATCCAACCAATTTTTTCTTTCCTGTTTTTCTGAGGGTTTTGCTCCGGTTTTTTCCTCTGGCATTGAATCAATTTTTTTTGGCTGCTGTTCAGGCAACGATGGTTGAAGCGCTTTTTCCTCTGCTTGCTTTGCCTTCAGAGCTGGCTTCACTTCTTTGGCTTCAATTACAGCATCTTTCCCCAATATTGGAGAAGAAAAGCTTGAAGAATCTTTTGTTGGAAAAGAAAAATTGCTTAAGCCGGCTTTCATCTTTGGAAGAACACCGATTTTTGCAAAAAAAACCAGCACTGCAACGATTACAACAAATATGGCGGTTAAAAAAACGCCGAGCATCAAAACGATTATCTGGGGGTTAACCCTGATTTTGTCCCACGAAAAGTCTTCAAACCTGAAGCCGCTTAGAATCGCTAATGGAAAAAACAGGTTCTCATCGCTTTGGGGTTCGGTTTCCGTTTTAAGCTCCTCCAATACGGTTCCAGAATTTAGTTCATTGCCTTCAATGTTTTCATCGGTTTCCTCTGCTGGAGCAACTGTTTCCCTGCTTATATCCACATTATCATCAACTATTTCTGCAACAGGTTGGGAGTTGGCAGGGCGGGGGTTTGAAGTAGCTGGCGGAGTATTGCCACTAGGCTGGTTTACTGGCTCGTCAGGCTCATCGTACGCGCTTTGAGCAAAAGCAAATGACGCAAACAAAACAAGCAGGCAGGCCAACAGGATGCTGTGTGCTTTCAAGTCGTTCCCCTTCAATGAACACGCAAAAGTGTTTTTATTTGTAATGCAAACTATTTTTTGCCAACCTCAGTCAGCAAGTTATATTTTGCTCTTTCAATCATTCCGAGCACTGTGTGCACTTCCACGTTTTGCGTAGAAGAAACATAGGTTAAGTTGTTTTGGTCCTTGAAAACCAAGAAAACGTATTTTGGCTCAACGCCACTTGCCTTTATTGTCTTCAAAACATCATCCCTTACCTTGTCCGAGTTAACCACTGGCTCACCCCAAAACAACTTAAAAAGCAAGCCTTTTTAAGCCCCTCTTTTCCTTAAGTCAACCTTAAGCCAAAAGAGAACTATTTTATTGTAGTTTTCACTAATTTTTTAGTGCAGGAAATAATTTCCTTAAGGGAAAGCGAGAAAGCAAAAGTGTTAAAGGCTCTTGAAAGCATGGAGAAGGCCCAGACTACGAGCCCTTCCGAGGAAGCAAGGTGGAAGACAGAAAAATGCACTGTCACGCTTTACAGGACAGGAAAGCTTGTAGTGCAGGGAAACAACGCTGAAAAAGTCCGAGGCCAAATCATGGAAAAGCTTGAACTGGGAAAAGAACTTGTTTTGGGCATAGATGAAACAGGAAGAGGGGAATTCTCAGGGCCTTTGGTTGTATCAGGGGTATTAGGGGAAACTAATTCGTTGAGGGGCCTCCGCGACAGCAAGAAAACAAAAGACATTTCCCAGAAATACGGTTTGGCTACAAAAAACTCTTTAGCGCAGGCCAGCATTTCTTTTAATGCGCTTTTTTTGGACGAGTTAAGGCGAACAATGACTCTTGACCAAATCCAGGCAAAGGCAGTGGACAGCTTTGCCTCGCTGTTTAAGGAGCTTGGCGTGAAGGCACCGGTCAGAGTTGACGGCAGCGGGTTGAAAACAAAAGAGAAGGGAATCGAGTTTATTGTTAAAGGTGATGACTTGGAGCCAGCTATTTCTGCTGCAAGCATTGTTTCAAAAAACCTGAGGAACATTTCAGGGGACAAAGAACAGAGAAAAAGCTGGAAAAAGCACTAGAAGCCGAGCTTTTCTTCAAGTTTCCTTATCTCTTTTTTGCTGAGAAACCTTTTCTTGACGTTTTTTCCAATCAGTGCACTGTTGCCAAATGGGTCAGACAATTTAACCCTGAAAGGAATTTTTCCCTCTTTGGCTTCCATTAACTGCTTGAGTTTTATTTCAGCGAGTTTTTTTATTTTTTCTCCACCTTCAAACGCAACGCTTTTTGTTGGCCCGATCATGGCTTCAAGCAAGCCTTCAATGTTTGTTATTACCCCAATTGAAGCAGGGCCAGGCTGAACGCTTATTTCTGGCCTGGAAATTTCCACAAACGCGGTGGAGCTCTTTACAACGCGGGTGTTAAGGTCGGCTGCGCTTCTAACCTCTGCCTTGAACTCTGCTCCCTGCTTGATTTCAGTGGTGATGACATCAGAGAAGCGGTAACCGCAGTGCTTGCAGTAAAAGCTTGAAAGAAGCGTTTGCCCGAAGTGCGGAATGTTTTCAGTAACTTGGAACAGCCCGGAGTTTTCCCTGCAAACAGGGCACTCAATTTTCATTTCTGAACGCATTAGATCACTGAAAAAACAATCATTTCTTCTTTTACTATAGCAGGCGACATTAATTTTTGAACATTTATTGTCGCCTGATAGATAGCAAATGACATTATTTGTTCAAATATTTTGTCATTTGCTATATTTGGTTTTTTTCTTTGAAATCCTGGCGCTGCTTAATTGCTTGCCTTTGGTTTTCTTGGAGGAGCGGTAAATGATTTTGTGCATCTGCTCTGATGAAAGCGCTTTGGATTCGCGCCGCAACTTTTTGGATTTAAAGGTTAAATGTTTTTCCTTGAGCCCAACCAGGGCTTCCCTTAAACCCTTCAGTTCAACCTCGGTGTTTGCCCTGAAATTGTCAAACCTGTGGAGTTTTTCCGCAACGCTTTTATGGAAGTCGACTGGCCTGCTTTTTTTAACCGCGCCTTCAAGGGACGAAATTCTTGAATGCGCCATGTCAACCTTGTTGGATAAAACCTTTACTGCTGTGTCGAGCTGCTGAAGCCTCACTGCCTCCAAAGGAATTGCAGCCGTGATAAACCCCTGTTGAGTGGAAACCCCCTTGTTCTCGTTCCTCCCCACAAATGAAAGCAGGGCATTTCCAAGGGCTAATGCAACCACTAGAACAAGCAAAAAAACAGTTTCCAATGCCATTGCGACCTACACATATTTCTTGGGAGCATTTTTTAATTTTTTAGGTAAAAACCAGTTCTTAAGGCAGGGTTTTTAAAGGCTTCCGAGCAAAAGCAGATAATAATCCGGAAAACAGGCAGTGGAAAGGTGCGGGAAGTGGCTGAAAGAAAACCCATAAAAAAAACTGAACCAAAAAAAGAAGCCGTGAGAGAAACTATTGGCACAGGAAAAGAGGAAAAAAAGGCAGAGAAAACAGGGAAAGGCATTCCGGCTTACCTTGTGGTTTTGCTTGTCGTTCTCGCGGTTGTAGGAAGCTACGCTGTTTTTCTATTGCTTGACTCTGACAGCCCCCCAAACGGCTCAAATGGAAACGGAGGGAAGGAAGGGATTGTAAGAGTAAAGCTTCTTTACTCCAACGAGTGCGTTTTCTGCAGGAACCACAACACAATACTGGATGTTTTTGACGCAAAAGGGATTCCTTTCGAGGTTGAGAGAATCGAAATGAGTTCCCCGAAAGGCAAAGAGCTGGTGGCAAACTTTTTTGTACAGGTTTCCCCCACTGCGCTGGTGCCGGTTGAAGACATGGAAGCATACAATGAAACGTCCAGCTCACTAAAGAAAGCATTCGCAGTGGTTAACGGTTACTTTGTTGTTCCAGAAGTAAACCTTGACAACTCAAAAATTTATTCCCGCATGTTTTTGGCCCCCCAATCTGAAACCGACTGCAATTCATTAAACGGCATAGCTGAAATAATTTTGTTTGACGATCCCTTCAACGAGTTGAGCATAAAGCAGAGCCCGATTGAGAGGGGCATTGAAAGAGACTTCAACGATTTTATTTCCTTAAGCTTTGAGTACCTTCCATCATCAACCAGCACCCTTTTTCCTGACGCAAACACCGAGGCAAGAGACTACTTGATTGATTACTTTGTTTGCTCTAACGCGGAAGGAAAATACAGTGAATTCCACAATGAACTGCTCTCAATTTACTGTGACACTGATGGTTCGGAGCAAAACTTCAGCAACTTGGAGATTGTATCATGCAATAGCTCACCGCACTTCGGGAAACCATTGGCAAAAGAAGAAGTTGAAAGGGCTGCAAGCAGGGCCGGCTTAAGTGAAGGAACTATTGCAACTTGCTTTAATTTCGTTGAAGATATCAAAAAAACAAGCCTTCAAAGAGCATCAGAATACGGCATCAGGGTTATTGGCACTGCACTGGTTGAATGCAAGTACAATGTGCCGATTCAAACAATTGATGATGCTATCTGCCTTGAATTGCCAGAAATAGAGCCATGCCAGAAAATTGGGGAAACGCAAGGCGCTTAAATGCAAGAAACCGTTTATTCTCCCAGAGAAGACTCTTTCCTGCTTCTTGAATGCGTTGAAGTAAAACCGAAGCAACTTGTCCTGGACATTGGCACCGGCTCAGGCATTCAGGCAATTAAAGCTGCTTCAATGGGTGCAAAAGTAATAGCTGTTGACATTAGCAGCAAGGCACTTGAAAAAGCAGCGGAAAACGCTGCCAGAGCAGGGGTGCTGGAAAAAATTGAGTTCAGGGAAAGCGACTTGTTCAAGAAAGTGAAGGAAAAATTTGATGCAATAATATTTAACCCGCCTTATGTTCCATCCGAGGGCATTAAGCTTACTGACATTGATGGAGGAAAAAACGGGAGAGAAGTCCTTGACAGGTTTCTTGCGGAATTCAAAAAACATTTGCAGGGCAAAGGAAAGTGTTTTTTTCTGCAGAGCTCTTTGAATGGAGTCAAGGAAACCGAAGCAAAGCTTGAGAAGCAAAAAATGCGCTTCAGAATTGTGGGAAGAAAAAAGCTTTTCTTTGAGGAACTGCTTGTTTTCAAGGCATGGCGCGAATAATTATTTGAACTACTCACAGGCTGAAGCCAGAAGGTTCACGCCGCGTTAGCCTACTTTTAAAACACTTTTTAGGAGTGAATTAAGTATGCCTGTTAATCCTGGAGTGGAATACGTTAAAGCGGAGGAAAAATACAGGAATGCCAGCACTACACAGGAAAAGCTTCTGGCACTGAGCGAAATGATGAAAACTGTGCCAAAACACAAGGGCACTGAGAACCTCCGCAGGGAAATAACCAGAAAAATAGCAAAACTAAGGAAGGACGTTGAAAAGGAAAAAGCACAGGCTTCAAAGGCAGGAAGAGGGCCGAGCATCAACGTTAAAAAAAGCGGTGCAGGCCAAATTGTTTTGGTTGGAATGCCCAATTCCGGCAAGAGCACTTTGCTTAAAAAGCTCACAGGCATTAAAGTGGAGATTGCCTCATATCCTTTCACCACAAAAAAGCCGGAAGTTGGAACAATGAACTATAACGGCGCACTAGTGCAGCTGGTAGAGATTCCCGCCCTGATTGAGGGTTCCAGCGAAGGAAAAGCACAGGGCACCCAATTGCTTTCACTGATAAGGAATGCTGACGCAATTGTTTTGGTTGTGAACGGCAAAGAAGAGGAAAAAATTCTGCTAAACGAGCTGAGGAAAGCTGACATAATTGCCGGGCAAAAAAAACCACTGATTGAAATCAAAGCATCAAAATTCAGGGGCATTACCATTACTGGAAAAAAATACTTGAAGGTAAAAGAACAGGACGTGAGGGACATGTTGAAGCAGTTCGGGGTATTTAACGTGAGTGTCCTGTTAATGGAGCCAACAACAATTGAAAAAATAGCCCAAGTGCTCAACGAAAAAATCGTTTACAAGAACTCCTTAACAGTTGAAAGGGGAAAACATTATGGCATTGAAGAGCTTAAGGAAAAAATTTTTCTTTTGCTTGAAAAAATAATTGTTTTCACAAAGAAGCCGGGGCATGAAGCAGACCTGAAAGAGCCCCTTGTATTGAAGAAAGGCTCGACAGTGGAGGAAGTTGCCAAAACAGTTCACAAGGACTTCCTAGAAAACCTAAGGTATGTTAGAGTATGGGGTTCATCCAAGTTTCCCGGGCAAAGAGTTGCAAGAGAATACGGGCTAAAAAACAAGGACATAATTGAAATTTACAGTTAGGCAATTGACTCAAAACACTGCCAATGCTCTGCGGTTTTCTGCTGCTGGTGCTTAAGGCTTGTCTTTCCAGGCACTAAGTTCCACCTCTTCTTCTTCGCTGCCTTGCTTCACAAACTTAATTATTTTTCCCCTGTTATTGTACAAATAAAGGATTGCAAGCAAAGCAAGCAAAGCAATTACTAGCTGGAATATAAGCTCTTGGGGCAGCAATGGCGGTTGAGCTGCTTCAATGAAGCCCTGATTAAAAATTGCCACTGCATCATCGGCTGCTTTTTCTGCAAAGGTTTCAGCCAAAGCATAGTTTCTCTCGTTAAAGTTTCTTACTGCCTGGCTCCACTTGCTTTCCATTGCGCTGATAAGTTCCTTGTTTTTCCAGTAAGGCCTGTTGTTTTCATCCAGAATAAAATTTACTATCTGCTGCAGTGAAGAGAACTCTCCTTCAGTTCTCCGAGAAATAGAAGTGTTCTCGGAATACAATAGCCTAAAGGCTTTGTCTCTTTCAACCCTTGACTCGAACTCAGCCAGCAGCGAATCAGCCCTTGAGTCAACGTTTGCATACATTCCATTAATTGCCTGCTGCAGGCTCAAGGCATTGGTAACATACCTGCCAATATTGTTGAATTCTGCAGGCGGGTCTGCAAGGGAAACCAGATAATCCTTTGTTGCAGCATCCGCATCCGACACAGAAATAAGCTGCTTCAATTTTTGGATTTCGTCGCGGTAACTTAACGCGTCAGCATTCAAAGAGAAAAGCTCTTCAAATGCGTCATCAAATTCGTCTTTCAGTTTAGCAGCGCTGAGAGCATCCGGAGCAGAAGCAAAAGCTGCTTCAGCTGCAATTGCTTCAGTTATGCTTTGGGTTAAGCCGCCGGATTTAAGGCTCATCGCGGAAAGGGAGCTGTTCATTCTGTTCACTTGGCTTGAAACATCTGCATTGTTTAGGGTTGACTCGATTATGTTCATTTCAAATATCTCGTTTTCAAGGCCGCGGGAAAGCTCCTCAAAAATTAAAACATAGTTGGAGGCAAAAAGCCAGTCAACCTGCTGGTTTTTGGAGATGCGCTCCTTTTCAACTGAAAGGCTTCTAAGAGTGTCAGCGGTTTTGAACAGCTGCCTGTTAAGAGGCTTTGAAAGGGAAAGCTCTTTTGCCTCAGATTTAACCGGGAAAAAAGTTACAAGCGTGTTGCCTGAAAGAATTGGAATAACCCAGTACTTTTTCCCTTCATGGGTTATCTCAACCACTGGAAGCTGGTAGTCTTCATCCTCAAACAAAAAATGGTTTTCTTGGGTTACAAAGGAAACCGCATTGTTGGCTGAAATCGAGTTAGCATAAATCGGGAAAAACAGCAGTAAAACAGCCAAAAAAAGGGTTTTCTTGGTTAAATTCATCTAATTAATAAAGCGTTTATTAAATAAAAAACCGACTGATTGACAGAGGCTGAAAACAATTAAATAGCCCTTGCCCCTAAAAGAATACTATGCCTTCGCCTCTGCTCAGGCTCCTAACCGAATTTAGGATAGCATTCCAGGCAGCTGATTCCTTCAGGCTTAAAAAGCTGAGCAATGCTGCAATAGGCGAAGCAGTTTTAGACAATGATCCAATGCTTGCAGAGGTAGCGGTTGCAGCCTATTCTCTCAGCAAGCTCGTTTCAAAAGAGCATGTGGTTAAAAGCCCGAACTGGGTTAAAGCAAAAAAAGAGATAACCGCTTCACTTAATTCATCAACAAAAATCATCCAGCAGAAGAATGAGGGCCTTTTCAAGCGGAACCTTTCATCAATCGTGAACAGGGTTAGAGCCGTTGACCGGAGCCTAGGCAACTACGTTAGAAACATTTCTGACAAGGGCAGGATAAAGGTTGCTTCAACCGCTTACGCTCGCGGCCTCAGCTTAAGCCAAGCCGCCAGAATTACTGGAGCAGACAAAAAGGAACTGCAAAACTATATCGGCATAACAAAAATACACGATGAGGAAACAGTGAAGCTTTCAATGAAGGACCGCATGGGGATTGCAAGAGAAATTTTCAGTTGAGGTTGGTTTAATGAAAAAACTGGTGTTTGATTCCAGCAGCCTGATATCAATTTCAGAGAAATGCTTTATGAACATTCTAGGGGAACTGGCTGAAAACGAGAATGTGGAGTTTCTCATCCCTGAATCGGTTTACTTTGAGAGCGTTTCAAGGCCACTGAAAATCAAAAAGTTTGAGCTCAATGCCATAAGAATAAAGGAAGCAGTGGACAGGGGCTGGCTGAGGGTTGCAAGAGAGGATAGAAAGCTGGGAAAACTCATCAGTGAGCTCAGCGAAATAGCCAACGAAACCGCTTACTCCAGCAGGGGAAAAATAATTCTCGTGGATAAAGGCGAGCTTGAATCGCTTGCGCTGGTTAAAAGAACCCACGCTGATGCATTAGTCATTGACGAAAGAACCACCAGAATGCTTGTTGAAGAACCCCAGCAGCTGAAAAAAATTCTTGAAAAAAGGCTTTTTGAAAAAGTGCGCCTTAACAAGCATTCGCTTCAGTTATTCAAAAACTTTGTCGGAAAAACCAGAATCATTCGCTCCGTTGAGTTAATGGCCCTGGCTTTTGAAAAAAACTATTTCCAGAAAGAGTTCAGCCGCACAAGGGATGCGCTTGAAGCCGCGCTTTACGCAATGAAGTTTGCCGGCTGCGCCGTATCAGACCACGAAATAGAGCAATACCTTAAAGGTGCACTGCGATGAACATAACGGAAGTAGAGAAAGAAGACCTCGAAATAGTAAAAAGGCTTATTGAATTGGAGTTCTCCTATTTTAATTCCTCGGTAGAAAATTTAAGGGAGAGGCTTGAAAACCCTAACATTTTTTTGTTCAAGCTTGTTGAACGAAACGGTATTATTGGTTTCGTTGACTTGGAGCTCCTTGACAGCATTGGGAGAGTAAATGCAATAAGCGTTGTAAAACACAGGAGAGGCAAACGTTTAGGTGAGCACCTGCTTGATTTCGGCATAAACTTCCTGAAAGAGAAAAACGTTTCAGAAATAAAGCTCATCGTTAAAGCCGAAAATCGTGTTGCAAAAAGCCTTTACGGCAAATTTGGTTTCCATTCAACAGGGATTCTATCCCAAAAAATCGAGAACTCAACAGTTGAGGAAATGTCTTTGCCACTTAAAAGCATTTTTTCAAGGCCCAGGGATCTTTCATAAAATTTAGTAGGATTTGGCAAAATAACTTTTCCTTGAAGCAGCGGAACCGCATTTAACGCATTCAAGCTTTGCTTCTTTCTGGTTGAACGGAATGCACCTGCTTGTAGCAGTTGTTTCACGCTTTATTTCTTCCTCGCACCCAGTTTTCTCACAAAACGGAGCAAAAACCAATTTCTTCTCTGAAACAGCTCTCTTGAATTCATTCCACCTGCTTACTTCAACCGTGCTTTCCTTCAAGAACTTTTCAGCCTTTTTGAACAAATTTTCCTGCATTTCTTCCAGTTGTTTTTTTACCTCTTTTTTCAGTGAAGACCACTTCACAATGGTTTTCTTGCCAGTGTCCCTTCTCACCAGCACTGCCTGTTTTTTCTCCAAATCCTTTGGCCCAAACTCCACTCTCAGGGGAATTCCTTTGAGTTCCCACTCATTGAATTTCCAGCCGGCAGAATAGGCATCCCGGTCATCCACGAATGCGTTTACTTCCTTTAATTGTGTTGCAAGCTCTTTGGCTTTCCTCAAAACTTTTTCCCTGTTTTTCTCAAAAATAATCGGCACAACCACTGCCTTGTGCTCTGCAATTCTTGGAGGCAGCACTAGGCCTTTGTTGTCAGAGTGCACCATCACCACTGCACCAATCAGCCTGGTTGAAAAACCCCAAGAGTTCTGCCACGCAAACTGTTCTTTTTCGTTCCTGCTCAAAAACTTTAAACCAAAGCTTTTTGCAAAGTTCTGGCCCAGATTATGGCTTGTCCCCATCTGCAATGCTTTCCCGTCAGGCATCAAGGCTTCAAGCGTGAAAGTGGCCTTTCCCCCTGCAAACCTTTCAAGCTCGGTTTTTTCTCCATCAAAAACAGGAATTGCAAGCAGTTCCTCTGCCAGCCTCTTGTACTCTCCTAAAAACATTAATGCTTCCTTAACGCATTCACCCTCTGTTTCGTAAACGCAATGGCCTTCCTGCCACAAAAACTCGCGGGTGCGCAAAAACAGTTTGGTTTGCTTTACTTCCCAGCGAAGAATGTTGCACCACTGGTTGATGCGGAACGGCAAATCCCTCCAGCTCCTAATCCACTTGGCGAAAGCATCATACATTATTGTTTCACTGGTTGGCCTGATTGCAACCCGCTCTTCATCCCCCTCCTTTCGTTCAATCCACGCGAGCTCAGGTGCAAAGCCCTCAGCGTGCTCTGATTCCTTCTTGAAAAAGCTTTCAGGGATAAGCAAGGGAAAGTAAACATTCCTAACCCCCTTGGATTTTATAACTTGGTTAAAATAGTCCTGGATTGCCTGCCAAATGGCATAGCCTCTTGGCCTGATTGTCATGAAGCCGCGCACAGGCGCATAATCAGCCAGCTCTGCTTTCAGCACAACCTGATTGTACCACTCACTGAAATCCACTTCCTTCTTAACAGTGATTCCCTCAACACTGGCTTCTTTTTCTGCCACTAAACCACGTAAACATAATTTAAGAGAGAAATTAAAAGGATTTGTTTCAAAAACCAAAAACAAAAAAATCATTTTTTAAGCAACAACTTTACATATTCTAAACCTTGAGCAGTCCAACAAAAAGTGTCAGTCCTGTGCTTTCTCAAGTAGCCGACTTTTATGAATGCTTTTACTACTTCCCTTCCTAAATATGACAGTAATATTATGAAAACAATAATATTATTTTTTTCAGGAGGTTTAAGGTTATGAAAACGATTCAGCTTAGTTTGGCTGCTGAAAAGGAGCTTGCAAAGCAACCCAAGTGGACGCTGATGCTTTACTTACAAGAAAAAGGCGAATTATCGGTTTACGAAATTGCAAAGGAATTGAACTGGTCAACAGGAAAAGCCCACTCAACAGCAAAATCATTAATTGCCTCCAAAGCAGTTAAAACCAGAACCATAATCAAAAACGGAAGAGCAGTAAAACTTGTTAAACTCGCCGATTAAAAGGATTTGTTTCAAAGGCACATTATGCACTTATTGCAATCAAATTTGTTTTAAGCTCTTTCGCTTTTGAAGCTCAACAAATACATTGTATGCCAGTATCGGAATAAACAATACAGGAATAATTGCGTAATGGGTGCTTGTTCCCAGATAACCGATTCTTGGAACCAAAAAAGCAATGTAAAGGTCGTATGTTGCAAAAACAATTACTAAATTGGTTAGGATGAATTCTTCTCCGCGGGAAAAATGCTCTGTTTTTTCAACTATTCGCCCAAAAATTTTTGTAGCTGCAAAGAAAATTGCCAAAACAATTAAGGCGGCAGCCCACAAAAAATTCAGCCCAAATTTTTCCGCCAGCGGCCTCCAAAGAGGGTTTGACTCGCTGCCAGCCTGAATTGTAATGAATGCATCAAAAAAAACCAGTAATATAAGAACTGGCCAGCCGATTTTTTTTGGAAGCACCCAGCAGGAAATCCAATCAGTGGATTCCTTAAAATCTTTTTTATTTGGTTTAGAAACACTTTCACTTAACATTGAATGCACTCAACAAATTGTAACAAAACTCAGTGTTTACTTTTTTTGCCTTGTTTTTTTCTTTCTGTGCTCAACTCCAAGGTTCCTGTAGAGCTCTCTTGCTGTTCCAGATACTTCTCCTCCTGAACCGCGCTTCATCACTTTTTCCAGTGCCGCGCTAGTAAGAAACCGACGCTCCCTCCTTATTTTGGCTTCGGGATCAGCAAGCTCAACAGACAACGGCCTTTGCACAACTTTTCCCCTTGGTAGTCTAACTGCATAAACTTTGTCCAAGTTCCTTTCACGCCGCTCTTTTGGCGGTTGCCTTTCCCGCAACCTTTTTCTGGGCAGCATACAAAAGAAACAACTTTGAAATATTTAAAGCTTCCAATTTTGCGGAAGAAGCTAGCAAGTGCCATGCTCCATTTCACTTCACATGCCACACAGTGTAAACGGAGGAGTATTACTGTCCCTTCGAAGAAGGGACACTTACAGCTCGTAAACGGAGCTCTCCGTTTTTGAAGGCATACCCATGGTTTGAGCGAAGCGAAAACCATCCACTACGCGTCACAACCGGACGCAACCGGCTAATGGGGCCGCGACGATTTGAAAGTGGGAACGCCCAGATTTGAACTGGGGTTACAAGCTAATCGGCTGTAAAGGTCTTACAGCCCCCGAGCTTGGGTACTAGACCAAACTATACTACGTCCCCTGAACAAAATAATGTTTTGGTGGAAAGAAATTAAAAAGAAAAAGGAAAGGAAGCAAAAGCTTCCCTTACAAGTAAACAAACACTGCGCTCATCACCAGCAGATTAACCAGTTGGTGCGCTGCATTCAGCACAAAAAGTTCTTTTGACATTCCCTCCCAAAGAATGCCTCCTAAAAGAAGCGTCACGTCAAAGCCCAGCCAGACAAGCACTCCAACAACAAGCGCGTCTCCCAACTGTGTGACTCCAAGAGAGCTAATCAGAACTCCTAAAATGAATGCTGTTATCAGCGCTGCAATGAAGCCAAAAAAGTATAGCGCCGGCATTTTTCCTTTCGCTGCCTCCATGTCCTTCATTGTTTTTCCTGACAGCTTCATCCATTTTTTGCCGAACAAAGGCCCATACCAAATGAAGCCCAAAACCATTGCCAGAATGCCTGCAACCACAACTGCAACAGGGCTGACATCAAACGAAACCAATTAACCACCTCACTGCTCAAAAAGAGCAATACTTAATTGAGCAAATACGAATAAAAACCAGACGGAAACAAAAAAAATTGAATTAGTTTTGAAGGCATACCCATGGTTTGAGCGAAGCGAAAACCCTCCACTCCGCGTCACAGCCGGACGCAACCGGCTAATGGGGCCGGGAGGATTTGAACCCCCGTCACAAGCTATTTCGCAACTGAATAGCCATAAAGTAACCCAGCTATTGCCTACAAATTAATCAAGGTTCGAACGCTGAAAACCCTTACAATTTGAGCCCATAATGCAGTCCAAATTAATAAGGGATTGAGCGCAGCGAAATCTCTTGACATATAGGTTGCCAGCTGACCTTTCAGCTGTCCCAAAGCTCGCATCCTAGACCAGACTAGACTACGACCCCTTGCAGTAAAAAACTGCTTTGAAATCATTTAAATAGGTTTCTGAAAAAACACGGTTTTATTGGAAAAACGAGTGCGATTTATTAACCAGTTTAAGTATGCTTTTATTATGCTTTTTAGACGGAAAAAGCCTTCAAAGCCAATTGTTTTAAAGGGCGGCAGAGGAGACGTAGTTGTTGAAAAAATCAGGCAGGGAAGGCGGTTAGGTGGGAACAAGGAGGGAGTTGTTCACAATGCTTATGTGACGGTCAGAAAGGGCAAAAAAAGAAAAAAAATTGTTTTGGCTGAGAAAAAGTTCAGGAAAAAAAAGCAGTGGCCCGGCCTTCATCATCTTAGGGATCCATTGGCGCAGTTTGAAACAATGCGGGGGCTTTTAGAGCTCAACAGAAAAAAGGGGCTTGGACTGCACATTCTTCCAACTATCAGGCTGAGAGAAATGGATGACAGCAGCTACAGGCTGATACTAACAAGGTTCAAGGAATACAAGTTTGGAACAAAATCTGTAAGCGAAATGATTGAGGCTGAAGAGATTCATAAAAGAGACCGGAAAGTTCTGAAAGAAAACGGCTATTCTTTGGGAGGGGATTGTTTTAGCCTCATAAAGGACCCTGAAACTGGAAAACCACGCTGGTTTATTACTGATTTTGGCGGAGTAGTTAAAGTGAAGCCCTGAAAAGGGGGCCCCTGAAACAACAAACTTTTATTTTGGGGGGCAGTTAAATTATACTATGAAATTCAGGGAGCTGGCAGAGTTTTTTGAGAGGCTGGAAAAGGCTTCCTCTCGCCTTGAAATGACAAGCATTCTCGCTGAAATGCTTTCTTCTGCCGGAAAATCCGAAATAGGTAAAGCAATTTATTTGAGCCAGGGAACAATTGCAGCAGCACATGAGGGCCTGGAAATTGGTTTAGGAGAAAGCCTGATGATTAACGCTATTGCGAAGGCAACTGGCTACAGCAAGAAAGAAGTGGAGGAACTCTACAAGGAGAAAGGCGACTTAGGCCTCGCGGTTCAAGAAATTGCTTCAAAAAAGAAACAGCGGAGCCTTTTCTCGGAGGAGCTAAGCCTCGAAAAAACGTTCAGCAATTTTGTGAAAATTGCCAAGGCAGAGGGCCCCGGAAGCCAGGAGCTGAAAATAAGGTTAATGGCTGAGCTCTTCAATTCAGCTTCCCCGCTTGAAGGAAAATTCATTGCAAGAATTCCTGTGGGAAAAATGCGCTTGGGCGTAGGCGAACCCACCATAATGGATGCACTTGCAACCAATTATTCCAAGGAATTTGAAAAACTGTTTCCAAAACAAGTTAAGGAAATTAAAAGTGCATTGAAAGAAAAAAAAGAGGAAAAGCGCAGGAAAGAGTTTGAACTGCGCTTAAAGCAGCGCCTTAGAGAACTCATTGAAGAAAAATACAACATTTACTCTGACTTGGGGGAAATCGCTGAAATGCTGAAAGAAAAAGGCCTGAAAGGGCTGGAGAAAGTTGAAATAACCCCAGGAATTCCAATCAGGCCAACGCTGGCGGAACGGCTCAGCAGCTCGGAAGAAATAGTGAAAAAAATAGGGAAATGCTTTGTTGAACAAAAATATGATGGCTTTAGGCTGCAGGTGCACAAAAACGGGAAAGAAGCAACGGTTTTTTCTAGGCAGTCAGAAAACGTTACGCACATGTTCCCGGAAATAATCAAGGGAGTGCAGGAACAGCTGAAAGCAAAGAAAGCAATTGTGGAGGGAGAAGCATTAGCGTTTAATGAAGCCACGGGCGAGTACTTTCCTTTCCAAGTAACGATTCAGCGCAAAAGAAAGTACGACATTGAAAAAATGGCTGAGGAGATGCCGCTGAAACTTTTTCTGTTTGATGTTATGCTGATAGAGAACGAAAACATGATGACAAAAAAATTTGTTGAGAGGAGAAAGGCACTTGAAAAGCTTGTGAAACCCGGCGGGGTTATTGAGCTGACCAAAAGCATTGTTACTGGCAGGGCAAAAGAAATTGACAAGTTCTTCGAGGACAGCATTGAGAAAGGCCTTGAAGGAATAATTGCAAAGGACCTGAACGCAAAATACATTGCTGGCGCAAGAAAGTTTGCCTGGATTAAGCTTAAGCGCTCTTACAAGGGAGAGCTCTCTGACTCAATTGAAGTTGTCATTGCTGGCTACTACAAGGGCAAGGGAAAGCGCGCGCAGTTCGGATTAGGGGGCTTGCTTTCATGCGTTTACGACAAGGATGCGGATGAGTTTAAGAGCATTGCAAAAATTGGAACAGGAATGAGCGAACAGCAGATGACTGAGCTGGAGGAAATGCTCAGCAAAACCAAAACAGGAAAAAAGCCTGCGAGAGTTGACTCACAGCTGGAGCCAGACTTTTGGGTTGAGCCAAAGTACGTTATTGAAGTGAGGGCGGATGAAATAACTAGGAGCCCAAACCACACTGCCGGAAAAGACAGAACAGGCGGGCTGGCTCTGAGGTTTCCGAGAATGGTTTCTTTTCGCTTTGACAGGAAACCAGAGGACGCAACAACGGTAAAGGAAATAAAGGAAATGTTCAAAAAACAGAAGCACGTACAGGTTGAAGAAAAAACCTGAAGAGGAAATTTTGGTTATGGGTTTCTGGGAATTGCTTGAAAAAAAGCATTCAATTAGGGAGCAGAAGAAAAATACGGGGTTTAGTGCATAAACCAGGAGAACGGCACTAAAAGCTATTTATACTACTTTTACCTTATTTTAGAAGCATGAACCGGTGGCTTGACGCAATTATCAGGATAGGCTTGGTGGTGCTCACCATAGGCATAGTAGTATATGCACTGATTGCCTCAAAGTTCTGGGCATTCGACCAACAGCTCTGGTTTTTTCGTGTAGGCGACTACCAAACCGTAATCATAATCAGCATCGGAGTAATTGTTTTTGGTTTAATACTAAAAGGATTCCTGCACTGGGAAATCCATGCAGCTCTTTTCCCGAAAAGAAGAGGGGGACGATGAAGGGGCAAGCACTCGGGGTTTTCAGGCTGGCAGTAATTGCAATAGTTGCAGTGGCTTTGCTGCTGCTGATTGCAAGCCTTTTTATTACCCCAAAAAAAAATGTCATGGAAGCAATCGAAGAATCTCTGGATTACTCGCAGGCAAACCTCGGGAAAGCAAACACCGAAACGATTTTCATTGAAAAAGGCTTATTCCTAGATGCAGAAGCGTTTGACAATATTGAAAGAGCAGTTGTTTTCAAATGCAATTCTGCTGCGCGCTGCAGCAGAGTTGAGTTCGATGCAAGAAAGTTAAGGGCGTTAGATGCAGTTGAAATGCAGGTGAGCACTCGCTGCTCTTACGAGCTTGACCTGTTCAATTGCAGGGTTTACTTTGGGGAACTGCCTGCACAGCTTGAAATCCACGGCGTTGAATTCAAAGACGAGTATGATTTAAGCAGGGAAGCAATTGGGTTCAGTTTTCTTGTAAAAAACTCCGGCAGCCTTAATGCAGCAGAGGTTTTGGCTGATGCAAAGCTTTACAGGAAAGAAATTGTTGACGGAAGAGAACAGGAAATTCTGGCGGCACAACCGGCAACAGAGTTAATTGAGGTTCTTGAGCCAAACCAAGAACAGCAAGTGGCTTTTTCCTTTAACGCTGAAAGAAACGGCAACTATGTCGTTGAAGTGGTTTCAAGTGCAGAGGATGCAGGCTTTGACTTGAACAGGTTTGAGTTCAAGGTGAGCGAGGTAACGCAAAGTGATTTGTGCGAGGCAACAAGCGAAGGGGAAACATTTCTTACAGGCGGAAATTGCAGGGCAAGGTTTTTGTGCGCCAACTGCGAGAACGCTACATCCTGTGTTTTGAAGTGGCAGGAAAAATCTCCAGGAATTCAATTTGAGCTGGGAACAAAAAACTATGCATTGGTTGTTTCAGAACCGAATGAAGAGGGAACATGCAGTTAAAAACCGCCAAATGAAAGCAGATGAAGAGTGGCCTCAGATGAACTAGTTTTTTGCCACTACAAATGCTTTTTCTGCAATAGATTTCGCTTCAATGTGGCCGGTGTTTGCGCCGTCAACAATTTTTTGCACTCCAGCGAATTCAAAGGCTTTCTTGTAGAAAGGAGCGCTTAAAACGAACGTGTCATAGTAGCCGCCTTCTCCTCCAATGTGGAACCCGAACCTTCTGCTTTTTTCCTCGAATTCCTTGAAGTTGTCCTTTGTTAACTTAAGGCCCAACATGCTTTCATCAAAGCCTGCTGAAGCAAACTGCGTAATGCAGATTTCGTAGCCTTTTTCAAGCATTCCCTTCAGCACTTTTCCGTGGTTTAAGCCCTCATGCGAGGCAAAAACTTTAATTCCAATCGGGGCAAGCGCTTCCTTAATGCTTCTAATTTGGGTTTCCTGTAACCCTGTGCCGCCAAGCACAACCGCATCAACAGGGTTTTTTTCAACAACCCTTTTTACGATTTCGGCTTCTTTTTTGGCATTAGCAACCGAGCAGCTCACAAGCTTGTGCTTTAAGCCAAGCATTTCGGCAATTTTGGGGGTATGCTCAACTGTTGCGTAATGGAACAAATAGCAGTCCTTTCTTGTCGGTTTAACCGATAGAAGGTAAGAAATATTCCAGCCTTTGGCAAGAGCTGTTTCAACTGCAAGGGTTGAGTCCTTGCCGCCGGAGAAAAGGATTGCCACATTCATATACTTAAATCCTCTTGGCATAACTTTAAATAGGTTTTTTTCCGGCATAATTTGCCGTGCCAAGCATAAACTTAAATAGATTTTTTTGGATTTATTGAATTGGTTCTAATGGGCTATGAAGAAGACTTGCTGATTCTTCCTTTTGACCATAGGGGCTCTTTGCTCAAAAAACTTTTTGGAATTGAGGGAAGACAGCCAACAGAAGAGGAAAAAAGGAAATACTCTTCACTAAAGCAAATGGTTTACGAGGGCTTCCTTAAAAGCCTTAAAATGGGCGTGCCAAAAGACAAGGCAGCAATACTGGTTGATGAACAGTTTGGTTCGGCAATTCTGAGGGACGCGAAAAGCAAAGGCATTAAAACCGCGATGCCAATAGAGAGATCAGGCCAAGACGAATTCGATTTTGATGAAGCAGACTTCAGGGCACACATCAAAAGAGTTGACCCCTTCTTTGTAAAAGTTCTTGTGAGATACAACCCGGAGGGAGACGGAAAGCTGAACAAGAGACAGCTTGATAGGCTGGTGCAGGCAAGCAATTATGCCAAAAAAATAGGAAAAAAATTTATTTTTGAATTGCTTGTTCCGGCAGAAGAAAAACAGCTCCAATCTGTTGGAGGAGACAAAAACAGGTATGAGGCAGAGTTGAGGCCAAAACTGATGGTTAAAGCCATCAAGCAAATACAGGATGCTGGTGTTGAGCCAGATGTCTGGAAGCTGGAGGGAGTTGACAAAGTTGAATACTGCAAAGCTGTTGTAAAGCAAGTGAAAGCAGAAGGAAGAACCGCTGGAATCATTACTCTTGGGAGGGGCGAAGACGCAGAAAAAGTAAAGGAATGGTTAAAAGTTGGGGCAAAAGTAAAAGGCATAATTGGTTTTGCTGTTGGAAGAACGGTTTTCTGGGAGCCAATGAAAGCACTGAATGACGGAACCATTTCAAGAGAAGAGGCAGCAGCAAGGGTTGCAGGCAACTACAAAACATTGGTTGACTTGTGGAACAGGGAAAGAACGTAGCTAATTCTTTATTACAAGAACATTCGAAAGCAAATAAATCAGATTTTTAATTCCATGTACTTTCCCTTTGTTTTCCTGTTGAACTTGAATGCTGTTGCAATTCCATAATATAGTTTTCTCATTCTTTCCTGGTGCTCTTCCTGCAATTCCCTTAACTCAAAGAGGGTTGGCCTTCCTTCTGCCGATAATTTGTCAAGGTCTTCTCCTTTTCTTCTCATTTTTTGACGATAAAAAGTCCTCAAATCCAAAACATCTTCATCATAATAAGGGTGTTTTTCCGGCTTAATAAAATAAATTACATTATAGCCTGATGATTTGGCTATGCTAATCATTTCTCTCATGACTGCATAGAAATCTTGACGTGTAACTGAAGCAGTTCTAACCCCTTGGAGCCCTTCAATCTTTAATATTTTATTTTTTTTATACCTCGAGAAAGAAAGGCTTACCTTGACTGAGTTGGTAGAGCTTGAAATTGTTACAGGACTCTCATAATTTCCCAAAGTATAAGAATACCTTCGTAAGTCTTTAGTTTGCCTTTCTCCGAATTCCCTTAAGAAAGGCGTTCCGAAATTGACAACTTCCCAGAAAATTCTTCGCCTATCTCTCGTGCCTAAAAATTCTCTTGGCTGGTGATTTAGCCACAACTCGATTCTTGTTGAGACATGGGGAAATTGGCGCTTGAACTTATCAGGAATACTTGCTTTTAGTTCTTTTAAGGAACTGGCTCTTTTTGGAGAAGGTCTTACAGGCATTTCATTAAAAAGAGGAATTTAAAGTATTTAAAACTGCTTCAGAAGAACTTTTTCGCAAGGTCAATTGTTTTTTTGTCGCCGATGTAGATGGGCACGCGCTGGCTCAATATTTCAGGCTTGACATCCAGAATTGATTTTTTTCCGTTAAAGCTGTTGCCACCTGCTTCTTTTGCAATGAACGCCATTGGGTTGCCTTCAAACAGCAGCCTCAGTTTTCCGCTCGGGCTGCCGGTTGAAGCAGGATAAGTGAATAAACCCCCATAATGCAGCACTTGGTTGAAGTCAGCTGTGAAGCTTCCCGAAAAGCGGAGCTTGTAGCCCTGTTTTTCTAGTTCCTCAATGTACTTTTTGTGCTGCGGAATCCAGTCCTTCCTCAATGCGCCTGAACCATAAATTTTTCCTTCAGGAATTTTCATGCTCTCATTGCGTAAAACAAAGTTTCCTTGCTCATCCAACACGAACTCGTGGCAGCCCCAGCCCTTGTAAGCATAAGTCAGAGTAGTAAGTGGGCCATACAGAACAAAGCACGCTGCATCCATTTTGTTGCCTGGCTCGAGAACATTTCCCTCATTGAACATTCCAATAATGGTGCCAACTGAAAGGTTCGTTTCAACGCAGCTCATTCCATCCAATGGGTCAACTGTGATGCCCCAAGAGCCCCTTGCTTTTACTATTGAAGTTATTTCGTCCCTTTCCTCTGAAGCAACGCTCCTAACAAGCTTGCTTTCCTCCATTGCTTTAAGGATAATATCATCAGCCCACTTGTCAAGCTCAAGCTGTTCCTCCCCATAAATGTTTTTTGTGCCGGCAAGCCTGCTGTGTTCAAGGAAGCCTTTCCTTATCTTTTTTGCTTGCTCTGAAACAAGCAGAATGAGGGTTTTAACGTCTTCTGGCACTCCAAGCAGGTGCTCTTTCAAAAACACTGTGTTCCACCAATAAACTCTCAATTAGAAACAAATAAAAAAAGAGCTTTGGTCAATGTTTTTTGGCATGAAACACAGAAAACCAAGAGTGCTGGTAATTGGAACCGGTGGAGCCATTAGCGCAAAACCTTTTAAAGGAAAATGGAAGTACGGGGAATTCGCAGAAGAAGACCTTATTGACATTGTTTCCGGCATCAGGGAAAAATTTGACATCAAGACAGCAAACATTTTTCGAATGGACAGCTCCGATATAAAGCCAGAGCACTGGCTCACGCTGGCAAACTCCATTTACTACAACATGGAGGAATTCGACGGCATCGTAGTAACAATGGGAACGGACACAATGCATTACGCTGACACGGCAATTGCTTTCCTCATACAAAACAACAATATCCCAATTGTTTTCACTGGCTCGGTTGTTGACCCAACAGAATTAAACACTGATGCCAAGTGGAATCTGAGGGAAGCAATTACTGTTGCCGGCACAGCAGACATTGCTGAAACAGTTCTCGTGTTCAACGGCAGGATTTTCAGGGCCACGAGAACCAAAAAAATAAATGCATCAGAATTCACTGCATTCAGGAGCGGCTCAGACGTGCCTCTTGGAAAAATCCAGCAGTTCATTGAGTTGATGCAGCCTTACAGGAAAAGAGGAAAAAGAAAGCCGGTTCTCTACAACAAGCTCGAAACAAAGGTGATGCTTTTCAGGATGTTTCCTGGCTTCAACGGCGAGTGCATAAAAAACGCGGTTGACCTTGGCTATAAGGGCCTTGTTTTGCAGGGTTACGGCCTTGGAAACATTCCAATGCATGATGAATCAATAAGGGATGGAATCAATTACGCTTACAGGAAAAGCGTGCCGATTGTTGTAACAAGCGACTGCATTCTGGGAAGCTTCTGGCAGCACATATATGAGGCCGAGATAGGTTCAAGGCTGAAGGGAATGAAAATAATTCCTGTTTATGATATGCTCACTGAAACTGCTTACGTTAAGCTAATGTGGGTTCTAGCGAAAACAAACAAGTTCTCTGAAGTCAAAAAAATGATGCAGAAAAACTACGCCGGAGAAATAAGCAAATTCAACAAAAACAAGGGAAAGCAAATCACGTGAATTGAATGGATGCAGCTTCTCTCCTGAAAAAAAACAAAATTGCTGAAGGGCAGCTGATAAAAGTAACCGAAGGCACCAAGGTTTTTGAGGGGAACGTTCTGCCGGCAGGGAAAAACAGCAGCATTCTGCGGTTAAAACTCAAGTCAGGCTACAACATTGGCGTAAAAGTTTCAGCTAAAACAAAAATCGAAAAAATGGAGGGGCTGAAAAAAGTCGGGAAAGCAGAAACACGTGAAATAAAGAAAAATCCGCAGCTCCCCACAATTGCAATAATTCACACTGGAGGAACAATTGCGAGCAGGGTTGATTACAGAAGCGGGGCGGTTTACGCCCACTTTGACGAGAAAGACGTTCTTTCAATGTACCCTGAAATAACCGAGAAATGCAACATCAGCTCCAAGTTTTTGAGCAACATGTGGAGCGATGACATGCGCTTCAAGCACTACTCGGTTATTGCAAACAGCGTTGCAGAAATGGCGGGCAAAGGAGCCAAGGGAGTAATAATCGGCCACGGCACTGACACAATGCACTTCACTGCAGCAGCGCTTTCCTTCATTCTGGAAAATGTGTCTGTGCCGGTGCTGCTGGTTGGAGCACAGAGAAGCTCTGACAGAGGCAGTTCTGATGCAGCAATGAACCTTGACTGTGCAGCAGAATTCATTCTTAAAAGCGATTTTGCCGGGGTTGCAATATGCATGCACAATTCCTCCAGCGACGACAAGTGCGCAATCCTGCCTGCATGCAAAACCCGCAAAATGCATTCCTCGAGGCGTGATGCGTTCAAGGCAGTGAATGACACTCCAATTGCTTTAGTGGATTACAAAACAAAGCAGATTGAGTTCCTGAAAAAAGATTATAATAGAAAAAATCCTAACAAAAAATTCAGGGTTTTGGACAAAATGGAGGACAAAGTTGGCTTGCTTAAAATAACCACTAACATGTTTCCGGAGCAGTTCGAGTTTTACTCGAAAAACAAGTTCAAGGGAATTGTGATTGAGGGAACAGGCTTAGGCCATGCTCCGGGCTTCGTGAGCGACAAAAATAATGAAGTGCACAAGAAACTGTGGAAAGCTTTGGCGGAGTTGGCAAAAAACAGCGTTGTTGTGATGACAACACAAACGCTTTATGGCAGGGTTCACATGCACGTTTACGACAAGGGCGTTGAACTGCAGAAACTCGGCATTATTCCTGGGAAGGACATGCTGCCGGAAACAGCCTTCATTAAGCTGGCGTGGCTGCTTGGAAATTACAAGCCTGAAGAGGCGAGGGAACTGGTTGGAAAGAATCTCAGGGGAGAGATAAGTGAGAGGACACAATATGAGGAAGGGTTTATTTAATTCTGATTTTTATAAAAATACAAGCAATAGGGAGCAAATCAGGCAGCGCGCCCTCCAAAGGCTGAAAAAAGGGTATTTATTGGGAAAACTATTGTACAAAAACAGGGCGGACCTATATGACAGGTGAGCCCGCCTTTCTTGACACCAACATAATAGTTTACGCATACGACAAAAACGAGCCAAAAAAACAATTAAAATGCTCTAAAATAGTTGAACAGTGCTTTAAAGGCGAAAAAGAACTTATTGGAAAGAATCTGCGCGGGGGATAACTGAGAGAACAAGTGTTGAAACTTTCCCGCCTGAAACCCAATAACGGGTTTTTTTATTTTAAGAAAGTTACTTCCCCAGCAAAACTTGTTTTCATTGCTTTGCGGAATTCCTCAATGCTTGAGCAAATACCATTTCCAATCAGCCACCTTACCTTAACATCAACAGCCACGTCTGTGTGGTCAAAGCAGGCAATTGCCCCTGCCTTTAATGCTTCATAGCCGGTTTCATAATGCGTTGCAACTGCATTCCCGCCGACAAACTTTGTTGTAATGAAAATCGGCGTCATATATTCATTTGTAGATTGTCTTATTGCTGGAAGCAAACTGAATTCTCCCTCAGAGCAGACATTTCCTTCCCCCAGAGATTTAAGGATCATTGCTGCTACTCCGCCGCTTGTAATGAAGCCCAAAATAAGGCTTGGCTCTATTCCAGGAGCAAGTTCGAAGCTAACTACGCCTCTTCCGAATTTCGGAGCAATATTCAGTTTTTCTTCAGCGTTTTCTTTTTTTCTTAAAAGATTTTTATAAATGTGGACTCCGGTTCCGTCAATCAAGCCCACCTTTGGATATGAAGGGGATTCCATGGCGTCAAAGTTTTTTTCGCTTGTTTTTAGTGTCCTGCACCCCAAAAAAACTTTGTCCCAGAAATTTACCAATACATCTGCCACTCCTTCTTCAATTGAACTATTAAGCACTCTGAACAAATTTTCAAGATTGAACTTTCCGTCTCCGCCTTGTTCGTAAACTGGATTCTGTGCCCCGGTAATACAAACTGGAATCCTTAAACCGCTTTTCTCGGGGTTTTTTCCATGAAGCGCAAGCGCTAATGCGGTTGCCGTGTAAACCAATGTATCTGTTCCGTGGGCTATTCCGACAGCGTCATATTTTTCATCATCCTGTGCTTTTTTTACTCTGAAAATCAGTTTCTCCCAGTCATTGGGCGTCATGTTAGTGCTGTCTTTAGTGGTCACTAATTCAAAATCAATTTCCAAGTTTTGTTCTTTGCTGAATTTTTCAAGAACTGGCTGGCAAGCAGAGCGAAACTCTTTGCCATCCTTGGGCGCAACCAAAATTACTTGGTTGCCCCTTTTTTCTGGAATCTGACCGATTGTTCCGCCATTGTATAAGAACAGTATTTTCTTTTTTTGCATAGAGTTACATACCTGTTTTTTGCATTTAATGTATTGCTGAAAAGAAACCAAGTTTATACATAATCCTGCCTGAAACTTATATAAAAACATATTCCGATTTTTTTCGAAAAATTTTCAAAAAAATGACTATTTTAGCTTAAAAATGGAAAAATATTCCAAAATATTTATATATATTAAAATACATAAAATTAGTGGGTTAAAGCACATGGAAGAGGAGAAAAGACTGAAAATTGACGAAAAGGACCGGGCACTGATTTCCGAGCTAATCAACAACAGCAGGCAGACTGTGGGAAGGCTAAGCAAGAGGCTCGGCTGGCCTCCAACCACTATCCACAACAGGCTTAAGAAACTGGAAAAAAACGGAATAATACTGAATTACACTGTTAACATTGACTACAGGAAACTGGGAAGGCCAATCATGGCATTCATCGGAATAACAATTAACTACAACATTGAAAGCAAGAAAATCAGGCAGGCAGATCTTGCGAAACAGATTAAGCACCTTGACGGAGTAAGACAAGTTACAATCCTGACAGGAGGCCTTGACATAATTGCGCTTGTTCTTGCAAAGGACATTGAGGACCTAAACAACATCGTAACCGAAAAACTCAGGAACATTGACGGCGTGGACAAAACCCAGACAATGATTGTGCTGAAGCAGGTCTAAGATAAAGTTAAATAAGACATATGTCTCATTATTTTTCATGCATAAAGCAAAAAAAGCAGATGAGGAAAAAATCAAGGCAATAAAAAAAGCACTTAAATCCAGGCCAGACGGCCTCTGGATACGGGAGCTTGCAAGGGCAAGCGGCCTTGACAAAAGCACTGTAAGCAGGTACATGAGCAGTTACCTTGCTTCAGAAACACAGCAGGAATTTCTTGGCAGGAACAAAATAATAAGGCTAAAATAGTAGCTTCTGCTTTTGCCTGAAGCTTTTTTCCGCTTCTTTCAGCAGATTTCTTCCGCTTGCAGCAATGGAGTAAACAACCCTGTTGGCTTCCTTCCTTGTTTTAACGTAGCCCCTTGACTCCAGTTTGTAGAGCACAATGTAGGCTGTAACCTCTCCCGGCAAGAAGCCGAACCTCTCCCTCACTTTTTCGCGGAGCACGTAAGCATGCATTGGGCCACTGCTTTTTAGAATAGAAAGAAGGTAAATCCACAGTATTTCCCTTGACAGCTGCCCTTCAAGGCGCCTTAATTCCGGTGAATCCATCAAAGGAATAAGGAGAGGAAAGCTTAAATATTTTACAGCCATAAAATACTTGTGGTTTAATGGCTGAAATACGGGTTGCAATTGCAGGAGTAGGCAACTGTGCTTCCTCGCTGGTGCAGGGCGCTTACTATTACAGGGGCGTTTCCAGAAAAGACGAGCTTGTTTCCGGCCTAATGCACAATGTTTTCGGCTCTTATGGCATTAAGGACATTAAATTCGTTGCTGCTTTCGATGTCGACAAGAGAAAGGTTGGGAAGGACTTAAGCCAGGCGATTTTTGAGAAACCGAACTGCACGAAAGTTTTTTTCAGGGATGTTCCAAAGCAGAACGTGATTGTGCAGAAGCCGCCAGTATTGGATGGGGTTGCAGACCACATGAAAGATTATCCTGATGACAGAACTTTTTTGGTTGACGAAATGCAGAAGCCGGTTGATGTTGCATCAGAATTGAAAAAAACAAAAGCAGACATTTTGGTTAATTATGTTCCTGTCGGCTCGGAGGAAGCTGCAAAGTATTACGCGGAAGCAGCACTGGAAGCAGGTTGCGCTTTTGTGAACTGCATGCCGGTTTTCATTGCAAGCAACCCTGAATGGGAGAAAAAGTTCAGGCAGAAAAATTTGCCCATTATAGGGGATGACGTGAAGAGCCAGGTTGGGGCAACAATAACGCACAGGGTTCTGACAAAGCTTTTCATGGACAGGGGCGTGAAAATTGACCGCACATACCAATTAAATACTGGCGGCAACACTGACTTCCTGAACATGCTGGAGAGAAACAGGCTGAAAAGCAAAAAGATTTCAAAAACAGAGTCAGTGCAGAGCCAGATGAGCATTCCGCTGGAAGCAGAGAACATTCACATTGGGCCAAGCGATTACGTGCCATGGCAGAAAGACAACAAAGTGTGCTTTATCCGCATTGAGGGAAGGAAATTCGGAGATGTCCCAATTGAGCTAGAGCTTAGGCTTAGTGTTGAAGACTCGCCTAATTCTGCTGGAGTAGTAATTGATTCAGTTAGGGCAGCAAAGATTGCAATGGATAGAGGCATTGGCGGAGAGCTTACATCAGTTTCAGCTTACACTTGCAAGCACCCCATGCACCAGTTTCCTGATTCTGTTGCAAAAGAAATGGTTGAGGAATTTATTAAGGGCTCAAGGGAGAGATGAAAATGCAGGCAGACAACTGGCTGATTCTTGTATTGATTCCAATTCTTGCATGGGGCTCTTATGGAGTGATAGCAAAAGTGCTTGTGAACAAGGACTATCTCGGCATTCCAACCCAAACTGCAGGAGTTCTGCTGATAGTGGGGGTTATGCTGGTGTTCGGCATTTACTTTCTCTTGCAGCCGCAGCAAATTCCGCTAAACCCAATCGTAATTGGAATTGGTCTGCTGGCAGGAATTGTTTGGGCAGTTGGGCAGCTCTTCATGTTTTTGGCATTTGAATCCGGCTTGGAGCTTTCAAGGCTTGCACCGCTATACAACACCAACACCCTAATTGCTGTTTTGCTTGGAATCATTCTGCTCAAAGAGCTGCCGGCGGAAGGGCAAACACTTAAAGTGGTTATTGGGGCAGTTCTAATAGTAATAGGTGCTTTTCTTGTGAGTGGTTAAAGTGCTTTACAAAAACAGGGAAAAGTTTGCGTCGCTTTCCACCAAAATCGGAATGATTTTTTCAAGGCTGGGTTTAACTCCAAACCAGTGGACAATGCTGAGCTTGGTGCCGGCAATCGCTTCCTTTTATTTTCTTACGCAAAGCCAGCTGCTTTTAGCTGCAGCAGCCTTTGCTGTTGCAGGCTTCCTTGATTTGGTTGATGGGAGCGTTGCGCGCGTAACAGGAAGAGTAACCAAATTCGGCGCATACCTTGACACGGTTGTTGACCGCTACATTGAAGCGCTCATAGTGCTTGGCTTGTTTTTTGTGAGCATGCCCTCATTCTACCTTCCAGCAAATTTCTGGCTGCTGCTTTACTTGTTTGGAGGCATGATGACAACCTATGTTAAGGCTGCTGCAAAAGAAAAGGAATTGGTGCGTGAAGAGCTGAAGGGCGGCGCATTCGAGAGGGCTGAAAGGCTTGGCCTGCTGTTTTTGGGCATATTTTTCGGCGCATTTGACTTAAACTACTTGGCGCTGCTAATCATTGTGCTGGCAATTGCAACCAACATTTCCGCGCTGCAAAGAATACTGGTTGCCAGAAAAAGCTGAATTCGAGAAAGTTTAAATAGCTGCACTCACTTATTATTTTCATGCCTCGGAGAAGCCCTTGGGGAAAGCAGCCGAAAGCAGAGCGCAGAGGGCTTTGGAAAAAGTTTCGGCGAACGCCAATCTCAAAGCCCGCTTTAATGGCACTGGAATTCAGGAAAAGAGGGCGCTTATCAAAATATGAAAACATTTCCATGCAGGAAAAAATTGATTTCCTTTTGCAGAACAGGCATGCGACTGTTGCCGCACTGAGGAATTTTGCTAAAAGGCAAGCCAACAATAGAATGTTATCGCGTAAAGCCAGCACTGGAAGACTGCAAGCACTTGTTCAGAGAAAGTTTTTGAAGGAAACCCCTGAAAAAGACATTAACTATTTCTTATCAGCAACAATTGAACAAATTTTGAAGGCTGAAAGAAGAAAAGCGTTTTCTAGTACTCTTTCAACAATTGAAAATTATTTGCAGAAAAGAGGAATTCCGGTAGACAGGGAAACAGTCAAAATTGCTTTTGAGTTGGCGGGCAAACCAACACTTGAGGAATTGAGTGAAACGGGAATTGACCTGAGAAACATTGAAAGAGAATATTTGGAAATCCGAAGAGGAGACAGGTTTGTTTTTCAGGAAAAAAACAAGGACATAAACAGAATTTTTTTCAGGGCCTTTGGGCATGAGCGCTTAACACCAGCCCAAAGAAGAAGGGCAAAAAACTGGATTATCAATAATTTTGAAAAATTTGAAAAAAGAAGGCGAGAATTATACAAAGAGTTAACAGTTGACAGGCCTCAACAAGACCTGGCAAATCTTTCTGAAGCAGTTGATAAAGCTGAAACGGAATTTATTCAGACAGCGCAGCAAAAGTTTATTCAGACTTTCAAACCCACAAAAAAGGTTCAAGTAGCGGTTGCTATAACAGAAAAACCTGCAAAGGTCGGCACAAGAGCTGAAAGGATGGCTGCTTATGTTCCAAGGGAAAAAACTGTTGAGCAAAGAAAGCAGGAAATCAGGCAAAGAGAGGAAATAGCAAAGGAAACAAAAAGGGGGTTCAATGTTGCCGAATACTGCCTTGAAGAAATATCAAAAGAAAACAACCAAACAGGAAAAACGTTAAGGGAAATGATGCAAAAAAGACTGCTTAACCGTGATTCCTTGGTTTCACTTTTCACTAGCGGCTCTCTCACGCAAAGAGTTTTCCTTGCAGCAGTCCAAGAGAAGGGTTTTGCGCAGCAGTTCGGGCCAAGATCAATTAATGTTCTTGCAAGAGGGCTTGCATTCATTGGCCCGCAGGGAAGAAAAGTAGAGAGAGCAAAACGCGCTTTCCAGTCAGCTCAAGCAGAGCAAATGTTCCAGTTTTTGGAGAAACACGACCTGCTTGACACAGGGCACAGCAGAGGGAAAGGCAAGGGTTGGAACGTTTACCTCGTGAGGATTTGAGGCATTGAACACCAATAAAAAGCTTTTTCTGGTTCAAATATTACGAGAAAATGGCTGAAGACTACAAAAAACTGGGTTTGAAAGCAGGATTGGAAGTGCACCAGCAGCTCGATACAGGAAAGCTGTTCTGCAGGGACAAATCAGTGCTGCGCGAAGACAAGCCTAATTTTACTGTTCGCAGATACATTAGGCCGACTGCTTCAGAAATGGGAGAGTTTGACGCAGCAGCGCTGGAGCAGACAAGAAAGGGTTTAACCTACATTTACGAGGGCTACAATGACTCCACGTGTGAAGTTGAAACTGATTCAGCCCCACCGCAGCCAATTGACAAAGATGCATTGAAGGTAGCACTGGAAGTTGCACTGATGGCCCAAGCCAGCATACTTGATGAAATGTTTGTGATGAGAAAGTTGGTTGCTGACGGCTCAAACACTAGCTCTTTCCAGCGCACAATGCTTGTAGCAGTTGGAGGAAAACTGAAGCTGAAAAACAAGGAAGTTGGAGTTCAAACAATTGTTCTGGAGGAGGATGCTGCAAGGCCAATGGAGAAACGGGAAAACGAAATCGTTTACAGGCTTGACAGATTAGGGATCCCGCTGATTGAGTTTGCAACTAACCCTGAACTTTTTTCTCCTGAGGAAGTGAAGGAATGCGCTCTAGCAATCGGCGCATTGCTGCGCAGAACGGGGAGAATGAAGCGAGGCTTAGGAACAATAAGGCAGGACCTAAACATTTCAATTAGTGAAGGTGCAAGAGTAGAAATTAAAGGAGTCCAGGAAGTTGAGCTAATTGATGAGTATGTGAGGAGGGAAGTGGAGAGGCAGCGCATACTGCTTGCAATAAGAGAAGAATTGAAACTGCGCAGAATAAATGAAAGCAACTGCATTGGAGAAGAAAAGGAGCTGGCAAATGAATTGTATGGCAGTGATTGCAAGCTGCTGAAAGGAAAAAAGGTTTTTGCGGTAAAGCTCAACGGCTTTAAGGGTTTGCTCGGACAAGAAGTGCAGCCAAACAGGCGCTTTGGAACAGAAATCTCGAGTTATGTTAAGGCACGCAGCAAGCTTAAAGGAATATTTCACTCGGATGAGCTTCCGGGCTATGGAATCAGTGCGCAGGAAAAGGAAACAATTGAAAGAAAACTTGGAGTTAAAGAAAAGGATGCTTTTGTCCTTGTGTTCCACGAAAGCATTGAAGAAATAAGGAAAGCACTTAATGCTGTCAAGGACAGGGCACTGATTGCAGTTAAAGGAGTGCCAGAGGAAACAAGAAATGCACTGGAAGACGGCAACACTGAATACAGCAGGCCCCTGCCGGGAGCAGCAAGGATGTACCCTGAAACTGATTTGGAAACAATTGCTGTTGACGAAAAAATCCTGAAACAGATTAGAGCAAACCTTCCTTTGACTCCAGAGCAAAGAAAAGAGCTTTTCGTGAAGAAGTTCGGCTTAAGCGAAAAGCTCGCGGAAGAAATGAAGCTCAGCAATTACGCGAGGTTTTACCGCAGGCTAGTGGAAGAGAAGAAAGTTGACGCAAAGCAGGCGGCAGTGCTGCTGCTTGAAGGAATAACAAAACTCAAAAGGGACGGAATTCCGACTGAAAACATTTCAAATGAAATGGTTGAGGAAACAATGCTTGCATTGAAGGAAAAGAAAATAACGCAGGATGTTTTGCTTGAAGTGCTTGGATGGTGGGCGAAAAAACCAAGGGAAAGCTTTGAATCAGTGCTGAAAGAAATGAAAGTTAAGGCTGTTGGAACAGGAGAAGTTGAAAATATTGTGAAAGAAATTGTGCGTAAAAATATGGTTTTGGTTAAAGAGAAAGGAATGCAGTCCGCGAGCGCGCTTATGGGGGATGCAATGAAAGAATTGAAGGGAAAAGCCTCAGGCCAGGAAATAAATGCTTTGCTGAAAAAGGAAATAGAAAAAGTTGTTTCAAAATGAAAATTGTCCAGGAAAAAGATGCTAGGAAATGCTTTCATAAGAGAAGGCCGGACTCGCACAAGGGGGATAATGGGAAAGTGTTGGTTGTTGGCGGCAGCAATGACTTGGTTGGAGCGCCAGCATTGGCTGCACTTGCAGCCCTTTCATGTTATAGAACGGGCGTGGATTTGGTAACAGTAATTGCACCTGAAAAAGCCGGCTTTATTATTAATCGCTACTCTCCGGATTTGATTGTGAGGAAAGTAAAAGGCAGTTCTTTTTCTGAAACTGATGCAAAAAATGTTTTGGATTTGAGCAAAAAAGCTGACTGCGTTCTTATTGGGCCCGGACTAGGGCAAGACAAGAAAACCGCCAATTTTGTGAAAAAAGTTGTTTCAAAATGCGGTAAACCAATGATTTTGGATGCAGACGCAATAAAAGCCATGAAAGGCAAAAAGTTTTCCGGAAAAGTCCTTATTACGCCTCATGCAGTTGAATTCCAAATTTTTTCAGGAAAAAACCCCCACAAAAACAGGGAAAAAATTGTTAAACAAACTGCCAAAAAACACGACTGCGTTATTTTGCTTAAGGGAAAAATTGATGCAATTTCAGATGGCAGAAAAGTGAAGCTGAACAAGACAGGAAATGCAGGAATGACTGTTGGAGGAACAGGGGATGTTCTCGCTGGAATCTGCGCTGCACTGGTTGCGCAGAAGAATTCCTTGTTTGATTCTGCATGCGCTGCAGCATTCATCAATGGAGCAGTAGGAGATATACTTTTAAGAAAGAAAGGATATGGTTTTACTGCATCGGATTTTTTAAGCGAAATTCCAGAAGTACTTAAAAAGTACTGGAAGTGAGCAAATGAAAAAACTGCATAAAGATTTCCTGCACGTGAGAAAGCCTTGGGGCAGCTTTTCCCAGTACTGCAAGGAGAAAAAAGTTACTGTGAAAATTCTTGAAGTGAAAGCTGGGGAAAGCCTTAGCCTTCAATACCACAAGCTCCGCGATGAGCTCTGGCTTCCATTAGATTCAGGCTTTGTAGCTGAAGTTGATGAACGAATTATTCACGCAAGGATAGGTGAACCAATCTTTGTTCCACGAAAATCTAGGCACAGACTAAGTGCGAAAAAGAAAGCAAGAGTCCTTGAAATCGCTTTCGGAAAGTTTGACGAAAAGGATATTGTGAGATTGGAAGACAAGTACGGAAGGAAAGGCACAACAAAAATCTAAATCATTTTCTTTGCGCCCTTCTTCAGCCCGCGCAGGCACCTTTTGTGAAAGTACTGCCCCATCCACTTTTTTTCTGTTCCGCGCTTTCCGCAAACAGAGCACTCCTCACCATATTTTCCTTGCGGAGCTTCTTCCTGCTGTTCTTCTTTTTTTCCCATGAATTTGTCCAGAAAACCCATCAATTAACAATAGTGCTTTCGAGTTTAAAAAAATAGCCCCAAGGAGATTCGAACTCCTGTCACAGGGTTTCTTCCAAGAGCCTATCTTGGCGAACCAAAGCAAGCTTTGACCAAAGCCCTGTATCCTTGGCCGCTAGACTATGGGGCTAGAATCGTAAACTAAATTTGTGCAGGCATTCTATTAAAAAGTTCTGCAATGGGCTTTAAATGACAAAATTTTGGCGCCTGAAAATGCTTTTAAAAAGTTAATCCAAGCTAAATTCTAAGTGCTTCAGCGAGCTGATAGCCTTATTGGGGGTGTAGCATAGTGGTGGTGCATCCGGCTGATAATGCGGAAGCAGAAACCGGAAGGTCCCAGGTCCGATCCCTGGCACCCCCATCCTGTTGCTTTTATATCCAAATATTTAATGCTTGTTAAACCCAGATGAAAGTGGCTAAGAGCGCCACAAGAATTGATGCAAGAAGGCTTAACAGCAAGCCAACTTTTGCCATTTCTTTCACGGAAAGAAAACCGGTTGAAAAAGCGATTGCATTAGGCGGGGTTCCCATCGGGGCAGTGAAGTCAAGGGAAACACCTATTGCAACAATTACTATGAGAATTTCTGGCCTGATGCCTATCACTGGAGCAAGCGGGATTACAAGCGGAATCATTATTGCGGCAGAAGCAGTATTGGAAGCAAGCATTGTCAGCAGAACGCTTACAACAACCACAATGAAAATAACCAGAAGCAGCGGCAACCCGGTAATCAGTCCTTCAACAAGCGAGGCAATAAACAGGTCAAAGCCTGATCCATGGAAAGCAAAGCCGAGTGCAATGCCTGAACCTATCAAGGAAAGTATGGGCCAGTTGATTTTGGAGAAATCATTCTCTTCAACCAGGCGAGTGAAATAGAGGAGCAGAATCGGCACAAGTGCAACAACACTGCTGCTTAACCCTGTTAAGCTGCCAGTAACCCATAGAAAAACTGTTGCAATAAAAATTGCAAGAACAAGCCACTTGCTTCGGTCCATTCTGATTTCTTTTGAGTCGATTTTTAGGCCGGAAATTTCAGGCTTGAAAATGCGTAGCACAACAAACCATATTACCAGCAGGAAGACCACTACAAAAGGCAAACCATAATAGCTCCAGTCAAGGAACTCAAAGCTTTGGCCTAAATCCTGAATGTAGCGCTGCGCTAAAGGGTTCGGAGTGCTTCCAACTAACGTGCCCAAGCCGCCGATTGTTGCTGCATAAGCAACACAGAGAAGGAACCCCTTTGCAAAAGAGGAATCCTTTGTTGCAAGCTTGTTTTTCCTTAAAATGAACAGCGCAATAGGAATCATTACTGCTGCAGCAGCAGTGTTTGAAACCCAGAATGAAAGAAAAGCAGTTATCGCCATGAATGCGAGCACTATCCTGCTTGGGGAATGCCCAACATGCTTTAAGACTCGCAGTGCAATAAGTTCATCAAGCTCGAATTTTTCAAGCGCGAACGCCAGCATAAAGCCGCCAAGCAGCAGCACTACTACTGGGTCAAAGTAATTGGGAAAAATTTGCCCAGGAGAAAAACCGCCGAATAATACCAGCAGAAAGCTTACCAGCAGGCCGGTAACATGCAGCGGCAGCACCTCTGAAAACCAGTAAACAACCGCAAGAACTGTTATTGCAAAAACCATTTTTGCTTGAGGAGCCACTTCAACAGGCGAAAAAAAAGCAGCGAGTGCAAGAAGTGCACCTAGGACAAAAATTGCAATACGCCTGGAATCCATTAAAACCAAATTAAAGAATGACAAACTTATATAAAATATCTTTCTTATACATAACTGGTTTTGCGTTTAAATAATTTTGTAATGCAGTAATGTTATGGAAAAAGAAATTGTTTTTTTTGATGAAGCAGGAACCCCATTCAACGGCGCTACAATAGAAAACACGCCTTTAGGCGGATGCGAAACAGCAATACTCCGGGTTGCTGAAGGCCTTGCAGCAAAGGGCTTCACTGTAACAGTTTACAACAACTGCCTGGAGGAAGGAATGTTCAACAAAGTGGAGTACAAAAACAGAAAGCGATTTGAAAGCGAAGCAAAGAATGGCTTTGGAATGTTTGTAAGCCAGCGCGGCTTAAGCGTTTTCCAGAGCAAGTTCAGCGCTGAAAAAAAGTTCCTGTGGTTGCAGGACAACCCTAAGGGAGAACTGTACTCTGCTGAACTGAAACTGCATCTCAGAAAAGTGCTGCCGGAAATAGACTATTTTTTTGTCGTCTCAAAATTCCAAAAAAACGCTTTGGTTGAAGGATTTCCTTTTGCAGGAAAAAAAGGGTTTTTTCTGACAAGAAACGGGGTTGACGAAAAAATTGTGAGCGAGCTTAAAGCAAAGGAAAAAAACCCCGGAAAGTTTGTTTATTCCACCACTCCTTTCAGGGGCCTTGCGGTTCTGCTGAAGCTGTGGCCTGAAATTAAAAGAAGGATTGCTGAAGCAGAGCTCCACATTTTTGGTGGAAGAAAAGTCTATCAAATGAGTGAAGGGAAATGGCAGAGGCTTTACGATAAAGCAGGTGGAATGGAGGCAGTGTTCGTGCATGGCGCGCTGCCCCAAAAAGAGCTTTTAAGCGAATTAAGCGATGCCTCTCTTTACCTTTACCCCAACACGTTTGAGGAAACATCCTGCATTTCAGCTATGGAAAGCATTTCACTCGGAGTGCCAATAATAACTTCCCGCAGGGGAGCGCTGCCTGAAACAGTCAGAAAGGGCTGTGGGGTGCTGATTGAAGGCGACCCTCTAAAAAACGATTATCAGCAAAAGTTTGTGGAAGAAACAGTTGGTGTGAGTGAAAACCGAAAAAAATGGAAGGAAATGAATCAAGAGTGCCTGAAGCAGGATTTCAGCTGGAAAACAGTTGTAAAGGAATGGGTTGAATTCCTTGAAAAATGACGTCCTCCCATGCCTAAAGGCAGGGGTATCCCAACATTTAATGGACGTCATGAACCCGTCAACGGAAAAGATACCGAGGCCTACAAACCGCGACTTAAAAGCCGAGGTAAATTCCTTGAAAAATGAATTCAGTTGACTATCAGCTGGCCTTCCATTTGCTCATGGCCTTCACCGCAAAAAACATTGCAGAAAAACCTGTAAGTACCTTTTTTGTCTGCAACAAATTCAACGGTAACAGTTTCGCCTGGAACAATCTTTTTGTTCACGCCAAACTGGGGCAAATTAAAGCCGTGGTCAACGTCCTCGCTTGAAATGCGAAGCACAACCGTGTCGCCTTCGCTTACTTCAATTTTGCTTGGATTGAACCCCCACTGAAATGCCCTCACATCGAATTCTTTTGTTTCTCCGCCCGCAGGCGTAACGGCATCATCGCCATTTAAGCTGCCATCTGGGCCAGCGCCATTACTTATTGGGGTTCCACCATTGCTCTGCTGTGGCTGAGTGCAGCCTAAAAAAAACACCAGCAAAACCAAGAAAAATGCAGCGAATCTTTTTTCCATTTTTTCACTGAAAAATATTTTAATTAAAAAAATATTTAAAACAATGCTATTCAAAAAAAAATTTAACAATGCAATCCTCTTTGTTAAAACCTGAATGCTGAGGGACAGGAAGCGCTCAAAATGCAGTCGTTGCACTTAGGCTTTCTTGCAGTGCACACTGCTCTTCCATGATTTATCAGCAGCGTGGAAATGCTCCACCACTCCCTCTTTGGCACTATTTGCATCAAGTCTAGCTCTATTTTCACTGGATCCTTGTTTTTGCTTAACCCTAGCCTCTGGCTTAGGCGTGCAACATGGGTGTCAACTGCTATTCCATCCAGCCTCCCGAATGCACCTGAGAGAATAATGTTCGCTGTTTTCCTTGCAATTCCGGGCAACTGGACTAGTTCTTCCATAGAATGGGGCACTTTTCCGTTATGCCTCTCCCTTATAATCTTACAAGCACTGATTATGTTTTTTGCCTTGTTCCTGTAAAAGCCAGTTGACCTAATGGCCTGCTCGAACGCTTTCCTGTCAGCATCAGCGTAGTCATCAATTGCCCGGTATTTTTTGAACAGTTCCTTTGTTACAATGTTGACTCTTTTATCAGTGCACTGCGCTGAGAGAATTGTTGCAACCATTAACTCCAACGGGTTTTTGTGGAGCAGCTGGATTTTTGCTGCAGGATATTCTTTCTTCAGCAGCTTAATGGTTTTATCTGCTGTTTCCTTAGCATCAGGCATACTCAAAAACTGTGCCTGCAAACAGTTTAAAAAAAAAGCTCAAACCAAGACAGCTGGAAAAAGTTGATGCACGGATTTTCATATTTCTTTCCAGATTTCGGCGAAGCCGTCAACCATTTCATCCAGAAAGCTTTTCCTGTATCCAACCAAAAGCCTGGCTACCCTCTCAGGGTCAACAAGCGAAAAAAATGTTTTTCTTCCGCGCTTTTTTTTCTGGACTAGCCCCTCGGAAAACAGCCTGTTCAAGTGCCAAGAGGTCGTGCTTGGACTGAGGCCAATTGCCTTTGAAATCTGCCTGTTGTTGCCTTTCTTGTGCGTGAGCAAAAAAAGCACTATTTTTCTTAAGCTGCCCTGCCTCAGCAAAGACATTTCCTTCTCTTCTTCGAAGCCCTCCCTAATCAAGTAAAAGCGGGTGAACTTGGTGTCCTTCACCTGCTTCACAAGATGCCTTCTTTGAAGGTAATCCAAGTGGTATTGAAGGCTGCCTGTTGCCATGCCTGTCCTGCGCTGAATTTCCCTGAAATGCAAGCCAGGAGACTCCTTCAAAAGGCCGTATATTTTGTTCCTGACTTCAAGCTCGAGGGCTTCATCAATTTCATCCATCACTGCCTCTCACTTCTTGAATATAGCCATAAACAAGGAAACCAGAATCAAGAACTCAAAAACGTTTTCGCTTGAGTCAGACAAAAACCTTCCCGGGGAAACAAAAAGGTCCAAAACTTTCACAAGCCACTTTAAGGCAAAAAACAGGAAAGCAAAGGAAACAAACAGAAGTTTTTGTGTCTTGGTTTTTCTGTAAGCTAAAAAAGAAATTACAAATATTGCTAATGATAAAAGGAAAACAAGGACTTTTATGTATGGGTCCGCATCCAAAGCAAACTGGGTTAAAGGCCTTAGTGAATCCCAAGCGTAATCTGCCATTTACACTCCTCCAAATACCTGCTTAACACAATTTTTTGAACCAAAAAAAAGAAAAAGAGGCATCAATGTGAGGTGATGAAGGGTAAAACCACTTGATGCCTTCTGCGCTATTCACGTGGGGTAAATTGCACTATAATACTCTTCTTTTCCGCTTTATAAAGGGATTTTGGTACAAAACCCAAAAAGTAGTACACTGTTCGAACGAATTAGGGCATTCAGGCCATAAAAACGAGTATTTCACTAAAAAAAAGCATTTTTTACTGCTGCCCATCGAACGTTTTCTTTAAGGCAGCTTAACTTTTGCTCCACAAACAGCCTTTGCCTGCAGCTCTAGCCTGTTCTTCCGCTAAAGCAAACTCGCCGGAATACAGAGTGTTTGGCTCAAACCTGAAAGCAAAAGCATTGCCGCTTTCCACCAATTCAAGGTTTACAAAGTTATCGTCAACAAAAACATAGCGAAGGAGCCTTCCGTACTTGTCCCGGTTCTCTTCATCTGATTGCATGGAGGCAAGCCTGTTATTGACCAATGAAGCAAGGTGCTTTTTTGCTTCCTCAAAGCATTTTTCCCCGCTTTCAGTTGAATTAATGCCTATGAGCCTGACATATTCTCCATCGGAAAGCCTGATTGTGTCTCCGTCAACCGCATACGAAATTAACCCCAGTTCGTTTATTGGCTCTGTTTGCTGCACGCAGCCTGAAACACCAATCAATGCAATCAGCGCGGTGAGAGCAAATGGTTCCTGCGCTTTCATTCAATCACTTTAGTTTTTCCTTGATTATTTCTTGGACTTTCCTTGCCTCGGCTTTTCCCTTCATTTCACGCATTGCAATTCCCACCAAGAAATTCATTGCCTTTTTCTCGCCTTTCCGCAAATCACTTATTGCCTTAGGGTTTTCTTTCATGACCTTTTCAACAGTTTTAATTAATGTGTCATCAGGCACATCCGACAAAAGCTGTTCTCCTTTGAGGAATTTGAGTGGGGGAACGCCTTCCAAAACATATTTTATCGTTGCTTCCTTGGCATTCTTTTCTGAAACCTTTTCCTGTTCCAGCAGCTTAAGCAGCGAAATTATTTCCTTGGAGGAAAGGCTTAACTCTCTCAGCGAAAGGTCATTGTAGTTGAGTATTCCTAAAAGCTCTCTGCTGAGGAACTTTGCCGCAAGCTCTGCTCCGACTTCTTTTGCAGCTGACTCAAATAGTTTGCCAAGCTCAGGGTCTGACGCCATAACCCTTGCATTGTACTCGCTTAGCTTGAATTCCTTTTTGAGCCTCTTCACTTTTTCCTCTGGCAGTTCAGGAAGGGAATCCCTGACTTCTTTTACCAATTTCTTTTCAAGAACTATTTTGGTTAAGTCTGGTTCAATGATGTAGCCATAGTCATCTTCTGTTTCCTTTTCCCTTAAAGAAAAGGTTGAAGAGGTTACTTCATCAAAGCCCCTTGTTTCCCTTTTCACTCCAGTTCCTGCTTTAACCGCAGTTTTCTGCCTTTCAACCTCAAAGCCAAGCACCTTCTCAATGTTTTTGATGCCGGTCACATTTTTCACTTCAACCCTGTTCCCGCCATCAACCGAAATATTGGTGTCAGCTTTTATTACTGATTTCCTTTCATCAAAAATGTCAAGGTAAAAAATAATTGACCTAATTTTTGAAAAAAATTCTCTTGCCTCCCCAGCAGAAGAAATGTCTGGTTCAGTCACAATTTCCACTAAAGGCACTCCAGAACGATTGTAGTCAACAAGGCAAGATGAAGCTGAAGCAACGCTGCCCTCATGCACTATTGCCGCAGGGTCCTCCTCCAAGTGAACCCTCTTGATGCGAATTTTTTTGGCTGAGTCAAGCAAAACAAAGCCATTCTCTCCTAACGGCACCTCAAACTGAGATATCTGGAAGTTTTTTGCAAGGTCAGGGTAGCTGTAAACCTTTCTGGAGAAACGCATTTCAGGAGCTATTTTGCAGTTAAGGGCGAGTGCGAGTTTCAACGCGTACTCAATAGCCTTCCTGTTGGCAAGGGGCTTGCTTCCTGGAAAACCAAGGCAAATCTCGCAGCAAGAAGAGTTTGGGGCAGCGGTTTTTTCCGCGACACTGCAGCCACAGAAAAGCTTGCTCTCCGTGTTCAAGGAAACGTGAAGCTCGAACCCAGCCCTGAAACCTGAACTGCTTTCCTGCAATGCCATCATAGCCTCACCAGTTTTTCGAATAGTTCCCTGTGAATTTTTCCGTTTGACGCGATGAAGTTAACGCTGAACAAATCTGCTTTTTCGTTGTTGATTGTCGTAAGCTTGCCCCCGGCTTCACCCAAAATAATTAGCCCTGCAGCAACATCCCACGGCTTCAACTCATACTCGAAGAAAGCATCTGATCTTCCGCTTGCAACATAGCAGAGGTCAAGCGCAGCAGAACCCATCCTCCGCACGCCGTGGGTTTTTCCAACAAGATTGCTAATTGATTTGATTGTCTTATCAATTAATTTTCTTTCATTGTATGGAAAACCAGTAACAACAAGCGAATCAATCAATCTGGAGGTGCTTGAAACCCTTATTCTGTTCCCGTTGAGGAAAGCGCCTTTTCCTTTCTCTGCAACAAACAGCTCTTTTGCAGCAGGATCGAATATGACTCCAAGCCCTACTTTTTTTTCCTCCACCAAAGCAATTGAAACGCAGAAGAAAGGGAACCGGTGAGCAAAATTGTTTGTTCCATCTACGGGGTCAACAACCCAATACCTGCCATTGGAACCTTCCTCTGCCCCGGATTCCTCTCCCAAAAACCCAAAATCAGGGAAAGCCTTTCCCAAAATTGACTTTACTTTCTTCTCAGCTTCCAAGTCAGCCTCTGTGACAAGGTCTACGGCGCTTGACTTATGCATGAAGGAAGGCTTTCTCTTGAAGTGCTTCATTATTATTTTTCCGGCTTCGCCTGCAGCTTTAATCGCAGCCCTTGTTTCCTTCCTCAAGCAACCACCGCCTCGAGAGCAGCTGCAGCTGAAACCACATTTTTTTCATGCAAGTGGTCAGCTGAAAACATCAGGCCAACCGGCATTCCGCTGCTTTTCCCTGCATTGACTGAAATGTGAGGCAAACCAGCCAAATTTGCAGGCACAGTGCACAAATCCATTGAGTACTGCTGTAAGGGGCTAAGCTTCTCAATTTCACTGAATTTAGGTGCAACCAACGGCATTGTTGGGTGGGCAAGAACCGTGAAACTCTTAAAGGCCTTCCTGAATTCCTCAACAAGTTTTGTGCGGGCCTTCATTGCCCTAACATAATAAGCACCCCTGAAGCCAGCCATCCTGGCAAAAGTGCCAAGAATGATTCTTCTCTTGGATTCCTTCGAAAAATTTTTGCTGCGCACCATTGAAAAGTACTCGTCAAAGTTTCCCTCAAGCTTTTCATGCACCCCATAACGCATTCCGCAGTAACGGGCAAGATTTGTTGAGGCCTCGCTTAACGCAATAAGATAGTATGCTGCTATGCCGAACTTCGCATTCAAAGGAAGTGAAACTTCCTCCACTCTTGCGCCCTCTGATTCAAGCTGCTTAATTGCGTTCCATGCAACCTTGCTTACTCCACTGCTGATTCCTGCACCAAAAAACTCTTTCACTACGCCTACTCGCAATTTTTTTGCATCAGTGCCATTGAGCTCGGAAAGCTTTTCAGCTTCTGCTGGAAGCGAAGTTGAATCCTTTTCGTCTTTTCCTGACATAAGCTCCAGAAGCAGTGCTGCCTCTCTCACTGTTTTAGCAATTGCGCCTATTTTGTCAAGAGAGTTGGCGTAATCAATCAGGCCATGCCTTGAAACCCTTCCATAGCTCGGGGTTAAGCCGACAACACCGCAGAAAGATGCAGGGCACGCAATGCTGCCACCAGTGCTTTCCCCAACCGAAACATGCGGGAAATCAGCAACAGCAGTGAATCCGGCTGAGCCACCGCTGCTTCCACCACAGCTCCTCTCCAAGTCAAACGGGTTAAGCGGAATTTTCTGCTCCAGAATGTTAGTGGAAAAAGTTCCGAAACCAAACTCGTCCTGCGCGGTTTTTGCAATCACAACTGCGCCTTCTTCCTCCAGCTTTTTAACAGCTGTTGCAGTTGAAACCGGCAGATAGCCTGAGAGAATTTTTGAGCCGGCAGTTGACTCAATGCCCTTAATGCAAAGGCAGTCCTTCACTGAAACCGGCAAGCCAAAAAGCCGTCCAGAACGTTTTCCCTGCCTGTCAAGTTCTTTGGAGCGCTTAACAGCATAATCAGATGAAATCAGCTTAAGGTGATGAAATCTTTTGTTAAGCTTTTCCGATTTTTCCAGCACTTTCGCTGTGTGATGTTCAACTGAAAAACCTTTTCCCTGCGATTCTTTCGCGAACCGGAATGCGTCCACTCAACCTACTCCTAAGCTATTGAATAATCTTCGGCCCCCTGAAGTAGCCGTACTTTTTGTGCTTGGTGTTTGAAAGCGCTTCTTCCTGCGTCAAGCACTCCAACGCATTGTCTTCCCGCAGCACATTGCTTAACTCAACCGGCTGAAAGGAAGGCTTCACTTTTTCAACCTTCATTTTGCCGAGCACTGAAAACTTTTCAAGAACCTCGTTGAGTTGAGGCAAGAACTCCCTCACCTCATCATCTGAAAGGTTAAGCCTAGCGTTCCTTGCAACCCTTTTCAGTGTTTCAGCATTAACCCTTGCATTAGCCAAAAACATGCACCGCCTAAACTAATGAAAAAAGCAAAAACTATTTCTTTCCTTTCTTTTCAAGGTCAAGCTTCAGCTTCAGCTCCTTTAACTGTCTCTCGCTTACTGGGCTTGGAGCACTGTCCATCAGCGAAACTGCCGCCTTGTTTTTCGGGAACGCTATTACTTCCCTGATGCTTTCAGTGCCTGCAAGCATTGCTGCAATTCTGTCAAAGCCGAAAGCAATTCCCCCATGAGGCGGTGCACCATACTTGAATGCATCCAGCAAAAACCCGAACTTTGCTTCTGCCTCCTGCTTTGAAATGCCAAGAGCAGCGAACATTTTCTCCTGCACTTCCCCCCTATGAATCCTGATGCTTCCCCCGCCAAGCTCGACACCGTTAAGCACAACGTCATATGCCCTTGCCTTGACTTTGCCTGGCTCCTTTTCAAGTAATGGCAAATCTTTTTCCTGCGGAGAAGTGAAAGGATGGTGCTTTGCCTGCCACCTGTCTTCTTCCTCGTCAAACTCCAGCAGCGGAAAATCAACTATCCACACAAAAGAAATCTTCTTATCGTCAATCAAGCCAAGTTTTTTCCCCAACTCCCTCCTAATGCTCCCCAGCGCTGCATTAACTACTTCCTCTTTTCCTGCAACAAGCAGAAGCAAATCATTTTCCTTTGCTTTTGTTTTACTTGCAAGTTCCTTCAAAATTTTCTCGTTGAAAAACTTTGCAACCGGGCCCTCCAAGCCGCCACTTGCAACCTTAAACCATACAAGGCCTTTCGCCCGGTGCACCTGCGCCAGCTCAATCAATTCATCTAGCTCTTTCTTTGAAAATCCGCCGCATTTTTCAGCGTTAAGCGCCTTAACTATTCCATTGTATTCGATTTCTTGACTGAATGCCTTGAAGCCTGAGCCCTTGATTGCTTCGGTTACTTCCACCAGTTCCAGCCCAAAGCGCATGTCAGGATTATCAACGCCAAAGCGCTCCATCGACTCCTCATAGCTGATTCTTGGAAAAGGAGTCTTCAGGTTTATTCCCTTGATTTCCTTGAATATGTCTTTAAACAGCCCCTCAACAATTTCAAAAATGTTTTCTTCGCTTACAAAACTCATTTCAACATCAATCTGCGTGAACTCCGGCTGCCTGTCTGCCCTCAAATCCTCGTCCCTAAAGCATTTCACTATCTGGAAATACTTGTCAAAGCCGCTGACCATTAGCAGCTGCTTGAACAGCTGCGGGCTCTGCGGAAGAGCAAAAAATTTTCCCGGATGGACTCTGCTTGGAACAAGGTAGTCCCTTGCTCCCTCCGGAGTTGACTTTGAAAGAAAAGGCGTTTCAATTTCAAGGAAGCCCCTTGAATAAAAGTACTCTCTCACAACTTTTCCGAGCCTGTGCCTTAAAACAATGTTTTGCTGCATTTCCGGCCTGCGCAAATCCAGGAACCTGTACTTTAGCCTCACATCCTCATTAGCCAATGTTTTTCCGCTTACCTCCAATGGCAGCGGCTCGCAGCGGCTCACTATTTCGAGTTCCTTTGCCTGCACCTCAATTGCCCCAGTTGAAAGCTCCTTGTTTTCAGTGCCCTTTGGCCTCTTCACAACATTTCCACTGACAGCAACAACAAACTCGTCTCTTAATTCCTTTGCTTTTTCCTGCACGCTTCTGCTGGTTTTAGGGTTAAATATTACTTGGGTTATGCCATAACGGTCCCTCAAGTCAACAAAGGTTAAGCCTCCGTGGTCTCTTCTGTTGCTAACCCAGCCACTCAAAACCACTTCTTTTCCGGCATGCTTCTCGGTTAGCTCGCCACAAGAATGAGTCCTCTGCATTAAACGCTCACCAGTACACCAACTATTAGCCATATAGCAAACAGCTTGATTTTTAACATTTAATTTGCTGTTTGCTGGTTGCAAAATGCAGTTTTTTAGCAAAAGACATTGGTTTTGGTAATTTCTTAATGTCTTTTGCGACTAGCGAATGACTTGTTTTTTACCATTATTAAAGTCATTCGCTATTTGTTCAAAAACACAAGCATTTTGCTATATTATATACTTTAAGGGTAATAATAAAAGGCTAATTCCAGGCAAATGGATGCAGACGAAAGGCAACAGCATTAGTTCCTGGATGTAAGAAGCTTGCCCTGCCACGACTTTAATTCTCCCTGAATTGAGGCAATCACTGTAGCATAAGAGCCCTCGCTCCTCGCAAACTCGAGCAGGCTTTCATAATATTTTACATTTGCTGAAACCAACTTCTTATGGGTTCTCTCAATAGTCAAAGCCTCTTCCGCACCAATTTTTTGGCGGGAATACATTTCAACCCTTCTACTGTAATCACTGGCAGCAGACCAGATTTTCTTCATTAAAAGAATGCCCACAGCGTTTTCATTGAACAGCTTTGTAACCCGTTTTTTCTGAAGTGCACTAAAGCGCGCTGCCTTTTCAAGTTTTTTGGGGGAAACAGAATCGCGAGCCTTTCTTTGAGCAGCCTTACTAGCGGCACCTTGCCCTCCAACTAAATGTTTTCCTTTTAGCGCTCCAGGCACCCTGAACATAATAAAAAACATAATAGAAATAGGGAATTGGAATATTAAATACTTGCGCAAGAGCAATCAGCGGGCTTTCATGAGGCGGGAGTGCCATTCCTTGGACTCGAACCTGAGCTGCTCAATTACTGCAGGGAGCGCACCACTTTTTTGTGCAAACCTGATCATGCCCTCAGTGAACTGGATGTGGGCGGAAACATAAGAGCGGTAAAGAGACTGTGAACTTCGCATTCTGTCAAGCCTTGAATTTGCGTTCCTGAGTGTTTTCAAGAGGCCTTTTCCTTCCCTTGTTTCTGAAAATTTTTTCTCAAGCGAATTAAGAGTTCTACGCAACCTTGCATCAGGCAAGGCAAACTTTCCCACAAAAGCCCTCCTCAATTGCGTTGTGCCCTTATCCGGCACAAACTCCTCCAAACCACTATCTCCTGAGGCAGGCTTTTTTGGCTTCCGCTTTTTTCTGAAACCAAACCGCATAAGAAAATTAATGCCTTCCTGATTTATATTTCTTCACTTTTCCGGAAATCTCTTTCAGCGCGTGCCAGAACTTTTCCCTGCGGAAGAAAAACAAGTAAGCCAAACCGAAAAATGCCCCCAAACCGTGAATCCAGAAGTCGGTGCCAGTGACAGCGTCAAACAATTTGCCTAAGTCAAATTCAGCTGCTTCCTTCTCGGCCTTCCCTAACTGTTCCTTGATTGCAGCAGCCCTGTTCTTGTCGCCGCCTGCCAGCGCACGGTTCAAGTCTTTTTCCAGCAACCCCTGTTTTTCCTGAAGCCGTGCTTCCTCTGCTTTCAGGGTTTCCGAAACAAATGGGACAACAAGGAAGTTGAGCAGCAGAACCACTGCAATTATTGCTGCAGCGGTTTTTCTGGGGGAGAGCACAGCTGCAACTCCGAGAAGGCCGCTTACTCCAGCGCTTGAGCCGAACAAAACAGTGCTTGGGTTTAACAGTAGAAAGACAAGTGCTGAAGCAATTGACGCAAAAAAGAAAACCAGCAAAACGTCAAGGCCTGAAAGCGCAAGCTCAACAATCAATGCAAAGAAAAGAAAGGAAACAATGTTTGCTGTGAGATGAAAAAGGCTTTTCTGCACGAATTCAAAAAAGAAAGCGTTATGCAATGCACCCCAGCCGAAAGAAAGCGAAAAAATTGCCTGCTGCGGAATGAAGAGGTTGCCGCCTGAAAGAAAAAAGTATGCAGCCAGCAGCGCAAAGAAAAAAACCAGTGAAACCTTTGCCCTTGAAACAAGACCAAAAAATTTCAGTTTTGGAACAGGAGCAAAAAGCTTCATGCAATCAGCTTAAGAATTCCTGAAGCGTTTTCTGGTTTGAATCCTGCAGCGACTTTGCCGGCACCCCGAGTTTTTTCTGAATGCTTTTTGCCAGCTCCCTGTCAAAGCCATGGTGCGTTAACACCATCTTGGGCTCTGACTCCTTCACATAACCAAGCAATTGCCTGAAGTCAGCGTGGTCACTTAAAGGAAAAGTCTTGAATTTGCTGCCCCGCCAGCCGGTTGCAATTGCACAGCTTACCTTTCTCCCAGACTGCAGTGAAACTGCGTGAAGCAAGTCATCGCTGATAAAGTGCGGCGGCAGTATTAGGATGTCTGCTTCATCAAGGTTGTGGTTCAATTCAATGAAGGAACCAAGCCTTACGCCGTTTGACTCGTATGCCTTGTTCTGTTCGAAAACCCGCTTGTGCACCAGCGGCGTCTCATTCAAAAACTCGTTCACCACTTTTGTGAGCTCCTGCGCTTTTCCAGTCGCATAACCCCCCAACACAACAAAGCGTTTTAGCGCTAGCTGGGAGTTAACCCACTTAATCATGTCCTCATAGACCAGTTGCCTTTCAGGAAAAATGTATTCTGGCAAACCGAAAGTGCTCTCCATCAGCAGGACATCTCCGTGAAGTATTTCAGCTGGCTCAAGGAGGATGCTTTTCTGCAGCTTGAAGTCGGTTGTTGCAACAACCTCTTTGCCGTTGCATACTTTCAGCTGTGCTGCCCCGAGAATGTGACCGGAATTGTACATTGACACCTCGAAGCCATTAACCTCAAACTTTTTGCCGAACGGAACTTCCTTTACCTTTTCTTTTCCGTTCAAGTGCAAAAGCGAGGCAGTTTCCCTTGACATAAAGTAGTTGTTGGCAGAGGTTATTTTTGCGTGGTCGGAATGGGCATGGCTTACTATGATGTTTTTTCCTTTCACTCCGCAGGCGTCAATAAACAAATCCGAGTCGTGGCGGATGCGTATCCCGTGTTCCCCTGAAAACTGCATTGTGAAGACCTAAGAGAATAGGTGGAAGTAATATAAATAAATTTCTGGTAGTACTTAACTGCACTGGTTTTCCTGAAACATTTTATTTTTTGGAACAGGAAAGAACAGCAAAGTTCCATGGAAAAAATTATTAACCACTTCACAGTAATCTTTTACATGAAGTCCAGGCGCCTCCGAATTGGCGGGTTTTTCTCCGGGTTTTTTTCCAGAAAGCCAGCAAACAGCATTCAGAAAAAACTGGCCGAAGAAATTCTAGAAAAAACTGCTGTCCGCAAGAGCAAAGAAACGTTTGTTGTGCTTGAAACCCCAAATGGCAAAAAAATAGGGCTTATCAGAAACCTTTCACTTGCAGCAGTTTACAGCGTGGAAGGAAAAAAAATGCAAATAACCAAAGCTGACCAGGCTGCCTTCATGCATCTTGTAGACTCAAACTGGATTTGAAAGCCAGGCATCTTTTTGGTTGAACGGAGCTGCAAAAATAATTTATATAGATAATCATCATAGTTATAGGGGAATTTATGGCTGAGTCCATTGTACTGGCACAAAAGGTTCACGAGGAAGTTGAAGAGCTTCAAAGCAGAATAAGCGGGAAGCAGTGGAAGGATTACACGAGAAACTCCTTCATTTACAACCTCACCCAAACCATTTCATCGCTGGAGGAAACAGCAGCTCTGCTGGAGGAACTTCAGCTAAACTTTGAGGGGCAAGCGCTTAATGGCCCTGATATAGGAAAGCACTCCAAGGAATTAGGCGAGCTAATTTCCCTGCTGAAAAGAAACCAGAAAATGGAGGAATCAAGGCTGCAGCGCGCAAGAGAGCGAGGCATTGCAGAGCTGGGCGATGAAACAGGTTCGAAAGAGCTTTACTCTGAACTGGAGCAGAAAGTGCTGGGAATGCTGCTGAAGACACGCTATGCCCTTGAAAGGGTTGACCTTTTCCTGCGAAAGAAAGAAGCAAGGCCTTTCATGGAAAGCTCGCATAAAAGAAACATTCTTGAGCTGCTTGAGCAAAAAGAGGACGAGTTCCAGAACCTGAAGCACAGGTACGAGGAGCTGAGGAACAAGTCATTGGTTGGAAGGCTTGAGGAAGGCACTTCCTCTGACCTTGAAATGGAACTGCAGGAGCTTTCCAGAAACCTTGAAAGGCATTCAACGCTTTTGGAAAAAGAGCTTGACTCCAACAGGAAAAGCGTTGAGATGCTGCTTGCAAGCCAGCAGGAGCTTGATGGCAGAATAAAGGCAACCGAGGAGCTTACAAGCCAGTTCATGAAAAAAGCGCTAGAAGTGATTCTGATGTTAAAAAAAGAGCGGGACTACGCGAAAAAAATCGTGTTAGACATAGAGCATGAAACTCTGCAGCTTCGCCGCACCTACTCCAAGGAACTGCTGGATTTAGAGCACGAAAAAGAAAACGCGAAAACTGAAGCTTTCAACAAATTCAAGAAAAGCATTGTGGAAATGCAGAAAGACCTTGAAGAGAAAACCAGCTTGTTAAAGCACCTCAGGGAAATTCTCTCAGAGAAAGAGAAAAAAATCCAGAAACTCCAGGAAACGAAAAGCACAGGTAAAAAAAAGAAAAACAAAAAGTGATGCCCTTCAACGCCTAAAAGGCCGATAACTATTGGGCTTCAAGAATTTTTTCTAAAATGATGTTGCTCCATTTCTCGGCTTCTGATTTTTTAATTTCCTTTGCTTCCTCTGCCGAGAGGTCTTCCTCCAGCTGGATTTCTTCAACGCCATTGATTATCTTTGACTCTGCTGCTAAATCCAAGTCAACAAGTTTCTGGATCAGGATTCTTATTTTTTGGGTTTCCTCTTTGAAGGGTATTGAAACAAAAATCATGTCAAAGCCCAATAGGCCTTTTGTTTTCCTGGGAATATCAGTGTTTAGCTGCACTTCAAACTGCTCTACTTCAATGTCGAGTATTTTTTTCTCAAGAGCTTCCTGCAGCTCAGGCAAAAAATTTATGGCGGCCTGCCTGCTTGAGATCAGCGCTACCTTCATGCAGCTCAACTTATTTTTTCACCAAAAGTATTTAATAGTGGTTTTAACTACCTATTGAATGGCAGCCATGTACGATGATGACTCTTCAAGGCGCTACGATGTGCCGCATGAGGGCGAAATAGATTTTGGCTCTGAACCAAGCGGCGCTGGCGCCATCATTGGCGGTGCAATTGACTTCCTCAAAGGCAACTGGCTTAAAATAGTGGCAGTGATTGTGCTAATCGGCATAGCCTATTTTGCGTACGATTTCCTCGTTGGAAGCTTCAGAACTGTTTCAATAACCGCTTTAAGCACTGAGGGGCAGACTATTTCTGGCGCCACCATAAGGGTGTTCGATTCAGGGGGAAAAGAAATTGAAAGAATCAACTCTGGAGACACTCTCAGCTTAAAGGATGGCTCCTACACTGTAACGGTCAACGCTTCTGGCTTCAAGGCTCTGCGCAGTTACCCCATAGAAGTTAAGGGAAACACTGAAATTTCCTTGAAACTAGAGGAAAACGTTGATATATCATTAAGCGGAGAGTTCCCGGAAAAACTTCTTTCAGGAGAAAAAAAAATTGTTACGGTTACAGTAACCAACAACGAGTCAACACCCCAAGCAATAGAGTTTGTGTTCGAGGGAGCGTTGGACAGCAAAAGGATGAGCTTCTCTTACCCCAAGCCGTTGACTGTTCCACCAGGCCAGTTTACAGCAGAGCTTGAATTGCAGGTTAGAGAGGACCTTGCATCCTCGCTGTTTGGAGAAAACCTTTCAGGAAAAATCCGAATAAAGGGCCAGGATAACCCCAATGCAATCATTAATGCTTCTTTTGCTTTGATTCAGTTCGATTCAAGAAAAATGGAGGTTTCGCCGCGCGGCACAATGAGGCTGACAACGTTTGAGGGCGGCATTGCACAGCAGACAATAAGGGTGAAGAACAAAAACCCAAACAAAATGGAGGACATTCAGCTCAGGGTAGAGATAAATTCCGCAAAGTACTCAACAACGGAAGATGCTGCTTCATGGTTCAGCCTTGACCAGGAAACAATCTCACTGAACGAAAACGAGGAAAAAAGCATTGTGTTAAGGGTTAACCCGCCTGCAGGAATCCAGATTCCAAGCGATGCCACAGAGGAAAAAGTCGGCGGAAAAGTTGTAATCAGCACTTCTTATTGGAGCACTGAAATCCTCATTGATTTGACTATCGACAAAACATCCCTAAAACTTGAAATCACCGGGGCAAACGACAAAATAGTAAGGAAAAACCCTGACAGCGGCGACTACCAAGAAGAAGACTTTGATTTGACGCTTCAGAACAGGGGCGAGTTAACCATAAGAGAAGTGATTGTGACGGTTTCATGCAACAGCAGCATAGGGGATGTTGACTGGGTTAACATTAACCGCACAAACTTCGATGAAATTCCCCCAAGGGAAAGCGTTTCAACTGTTTACTTAATCAATGCCGCGGGTTACGCTGAGGGATTGATTGCAACCTGCGAGTTAAGCGCCCGCTATTCAGGGCCAACCGCAGGGGAAAGAGAGGAAACAATAAAAGAATTCACCATAACAACGGGATAAAAATGGCTGACCAAAACATTATTCTAACAGGGCTGGCATTCAACATCCTCGGAGCAATAATTTTTTCCGCGCCCCTGTTCATTAAAGTCCCATCAGAAAAAAAGGTTCAGGCGGCTGGATTGGCAGTAATGGCAGTTGGCTTTGCAGTGCAGTTCTACGCTTACCTTTAAATCCTTGAAATGCTGAAAGTGGTTCACCCTAAAAAAGTCCTGGCATAAGAAGAAAACGCTCAGGTTCAACTGCTTTTTTGAAGAAAGCCACCGGAGGGATTTGGACCCCCGATCTGCTGATTACGAATCAGCTGCATTAGCCGCTATGCTACGGTGGCACAATGACGTCCTCCCCTGCCTAAAGGCGCAGCCTCTTTTTCGCAAGCCTTTTTCTAAAAGGCTTAAGGCAGGGGTATCCCAACATTTAATGGACGTCATGAACCCGTCAACGGAAAAGATACCGAGGCCAATAACCGCGACTTAAAAGCCGAGGTATCTTTTGGGTTGAATAAAATTAAGCGCAAAGAAACAGTTAAACCTTTTCAAAGGACGTTTTTCCAAGCGAAAGCTTCCAGAGCAGCTCAGGCAAAGAATCAATTTTGACTCTTTTCTGAGTTAAGGTGTTGCGCTCGCGGATTGTAACCATGCTGTCCTTCAGCGTATCATAATCAACTGTTAACGCAAATGGCACGCCAATTTCGTCAACGCGGGCGTACCTCTTTCCGATGCTGCCTTTCTCATCAAAGAAAGCGTCAAAGCCAAAGCTTTCAATCAACTGGAACAACTGCTCGGCTTTTTCCTGCAGGCCATCCTTTTTCACCAGCGGGAAAACCGCGACAAAGTATGGGGCAATTCTTGGGTTTAAGTCAAGGTAAATCCTCTCCTCCGGGCCGCGCTTTTCTTTCCTGAAAGAAAGGTCAAGCAGAACATAAAATGTGCGGTCAACCCCTGCTGAAATCTCGAACACGTGCGGAATGAAGGCTTCAGGAGAATCTTCTTCCTTAATCATTACATCTGTTTTGCTTTCCTTGCCGTGGCCCTTCATGTCGTAGTCAGTCCTGTAATTGCACGCAATCAGCTCAACCCAGCCCAAATCAGTTTCAACCTCGAAATCCCATGTTTCTTTCGCATAAAACGCCCTCTCATCCTTCTCAAGTTCCCTGAAACGCATTATTTTAACAGGAACACCGAACTTTTCATACAACTGCTGAACTCTCGCCAAATAGTATGCAATGAGTTTGCCTGAAACAATTTTTTTCTTTACTGCTTCACCGCAAGAAATGCCTTCAACTTTTTTTGTTTTAAGCAGCCAGAGGTTCAGCCTGTAATCTTTTACCTCACCCCATTTTTCCGCCTCATCAATTTTTTTTGGGTTGAAAAAAACCTCCACTTCCATTTGACCAAGCTCTCTTTCTCTCAGCAGAGTGTTTCTCGGAGCAATCTCGTTTCTGAAACTGGCTCCTGCCTGCACAATTCCAAGCGGCAGATTCCTCCTCATGGTCTTGTAAACGCGCGGAAAATCCAAGAAAATGCTTTGGCAGGTTTCAGGGCGCAGGTACGCTGGCTGGTTGCCTGTTGCACCAATGTCAACCTTCATCATCATGTTGAACTTTTTAACCTTGTCAAAATCGGTTGAACTGCACTTTGGGCACTTCACTTTGTGCTCTTTGATGAGGTTATCCAGCTCAGGGGTTGAAAGGGATTCTGGCACAACCTTTTTTGCCTGCGATGCAATCAATTCATCTGCCCTGTGGAGTGAATGGCATTTCCTGCACTGCACTACGGGATCGTTGAAGGAATCCAAGTGGCCTGAAGCCCTGAAAACAGGTTCAGGCAAAATCTGGGAGCCATGGATTTCAAGGAAGCGCTCTTTCTGCACAAGCTCCCTCCTCCAAAAACCAATTATTTTTCGCCTTATTCGCTCGCCGTCAGGGCCGAATTCCCAGAACCCGCTGGGGGAATTGGCGTATATCTCCGCTGCAGGGTAAAACAGGCTTCTCCTCAGCGCCAAGTTCACTATTTCATCTCTAGGCAAAAAAACCACCAAAACTGAATGCGCTGGTTTTCAGCGCAAACACCCAAGGGCAAAAAACCCCTCAAAAATTTAATGCACCTAATTATTACCTAATTATAAAGGTTATAAAGGATTTTATAAACAAATTCTTAATATAATTGTTCTGGTGAAGGCATGGACAAGGCGGAAGAACTCAGGAAAAAGCTGTTAAAAAAGGCGAAAACCCGCTTCCAGGAAACCCTCTCGGAAAGCGATGTTCACATCATAAAAGCAGTGGGCCTGCTGGAAGACTTGGACAACACAGTCAACCTGCTGGCAGAGCAAGTGATTGAATGGCACAGCATTCATTTCCCTGAAATGCGGCCAATAGTGCAGGACAATGAATCCTGCCTTAAGCTCATTTACCACCTCGGAACGCGAAGCAACTTTTCCAAGGAAAAAATATTAAAGCACTTCCAGAACAAGGAGAAAGCAGAAAAACTTGAGGAAAAAGCAAGGACCTCAATTGGAATTGCTCTTGGCGAGGAAGAACTCAGGGAAATTCAGCTGCTTGCACTGAATGCATTGAACCTGAAGGAGGAAAGAGGTTTTCTCACAAAGTACATTGAAAAAGCAATGGCAAGAGAGCTCCCGAATTTCTCGCAACTGTGCGGAGCGGTTCTCGGCGCAAAAATTCTCGCGAAAACCGGCAGCAAGAAAAGGCTTGCGTTCATGCCTGCTTCCACTGTTCAGATTATTGGGGCAGAAAAAGCATTGTTCCAGCACCTCCGCAATGGAGGCAAAGCACCAAAACACGGGCTGCTTTTCCAGCACCCCCTAGTAATGAGCGCAAAGCCATGGCATAAGGGAAAAATTGCGAGAAGCGTTGCATCAAAGCTGAGCATTGCACTTAAAGCTGATTTCTTTGGTTCCAGCAAAGTGGCTGAAAAACTTGAAAAGCAGCTGCAGCAGAGATTCAAAGCAGTTGAAGAAACAAAAACAAAACGCAACGAGAAAAGGAAAAAATGAAGGCAGCAGAAATAAGGGAAATCTTTCCCGGGGTTTTCAGGCTTGACTCCCAGCTGGCAACAAAAAATTTGGTTAAAGGAGTGAAGGTTTACGGCGAGAACCTCCTGCAAGAAAAGGGCTTTGAGTTAAGGCTTTGGAACCCTTACAGGAGCAAGCTTGCGGCAGCAATAAAAAAAGGCTTAACGGAGCTGCCGGTCAAGGAAAAGTCGGTTGTGCTTTACCTTGGAGCAGCAGAGGGAACAACTGTTTCACACATAAGCGACATCATTGGGGAAAAAGGAGCCGTATTCGGGGTTGACATTTCCGCCAGAACAATGAGAAAATTCTATTATTTGTGCGAGCAGCGAAAAAACGTTTACCCTATCCTGGCTGATGCAAGCCAGCCGGCAACTTACAAGCAGGACGTGGCAGGCTTTCCTATCAGCGTGCTCTATCAGGACGTCAGCCAAAAACACCAAGCAGAAATTTTTCTGAAGAACAGCAGAATGCACCTGCAAATGGACGGATACGGGATGCTTGTCATTAAAGCAAGCAGCATTTCCTCAAGCAAAAAAAAAGAGAAAGTCGCGGAAGAAGAAGTTGCAAAACTGGAAAAAGAATTCAGCATAATACAATTGTTACCGCTTGAGCCTTTTGACAAAGAACACTATTTTGTTCTGTGCAAGAAAAAGTGATTCAATGAACGCAACCGCACTCTCTCCAGGGCACATAACAGGCTTTTTCAGGATTTTCTCCAATGGCTCAACCGGGGCAGGCTTCAACATATCCAAAGGGGCCATTACAAGAGTTGATGTTAATCCTTCAGCGAAAAACAAAGTAGTGGTTTTAATTAACGGAAGGGAAAGCGAAGCAAAAACCTCAAGGAACGTAGCAGAATCATTCCTTTCAAAACAAAAGAAAAAATTTTATGTAAAAGTTTTACACTCAATTGAATTGCCGATAGGTTATGGCCTTGGGCTAAGCGGGGCTGGGGCGTTAAGCCTCTCAATGGCATTAAATGAAGCTCTTTCAACAAAACTGCCGCAAAAAAAAGCCCTGGAGATTGCAAAAAAAGCAGAAATAAGCGCAGGAACAGGGCTTGGAGATGTTATAGCAGAACAGCACCATGGTTTGATGATGGGAAAAAAACCTTACCCCTCAAAGAAAGTGGAAATCATTCCAATAAAAGAAAATTTTGCAGTGCTGGGCTTTTTTTCCCCAATAAAAACCTCGAACATAATCAGAAACTCGGAATGGAAACAAAAAATTAACAAGGCAGGCGAAAAAGCAATGCAGAAATTCGGCAGAAAAAAAAATTTCAGCACTTTCATTGAGTGCTGCAGGGAATTCACCATTGAAACAGGCCTTGCTTCCCGCGCAGTTGAAAGATTCATGGAAAAAGTGCCTGATTCAAGCCAGGCAATGCTGGGCCAAACGGTTTTTGCATTAACAAACAATCCAACAAAAACAGGCAAAGAATTCAAAAAGCACTGCCGCCGGGTTGCTGTTACAAAAATTGCCGGGAAAGGGGCAATGGTTTTATGATTGTTCCTGCAAATCATCCGAGGCACAATTCACTGCAGCAGAGGCAATTGCTGGAGGAAGGCATGAGGGCAGGAATTGTAACCCCGACCGGAATGATTGCTTTTGGCAGGGGTGAAGCATTTGATTACCTTCTTGGAGAGAAAACAAGCGCTCAAGCAAAAAAAGCAGCAAGGGCTGCCGCAGCGCAGCTGCTTTTGGCGAAAAAACCAGTTATTTCAGTTAACGGCAACGCAGCTGTTTTGGCGGTGCGAGAAATTATCGCACTCGCAAAAACTGTTAAAGCAAAAATCGGGGCAAACGTTTTTTATGCTCCTGCAAAAAAGCGCCGAGAATTAATTGTCAAGCATTTCAAAAAGCAGGGAGCAAGCATTTTAGGTAAAACAACTGACGCAAGAATCGCTGGTTTAAGCAGTGAAAGGGCAAATGTCTGCAGGCAAGGAATATTCAGTGCAGATGTTGTTTTGGTTATGCTTGAGGATGGGGATAGAACCGAGGCGCTTAAAAAACACGAAACAGTGGTAATTGCAATCGACTTGAACCCTTTAAGCAGAACCGCACAGAAAGCAAACATAACAGTTGTTGACAACATTTCGAGAGCAGTTCCGCTCATAAAAAAAGAAGCAGAAAAATTAAGGGCCAAAAAATCTTGGCAGCTCAAAAAAATTTTAAGAGGTTTCTCAAACAGCAAAAACCTTTTGGAAAGCGAAAAACTCTTGAGGCGACACCTGAAATGAACCGGGAAATTTCAAGGCAATTAATCCACGCTTTTGCCGGCACAATAATCATTGCATCAGTTGCTTTGCTTGGCAGAGAGCTCTCTCTTCTGCTAGCGGCACTTATCTTCTTCATTGGCTTAATGCTTTCAATGCTCGTAAGGGTTGGGGTTAAGGCCGACATGCTTGAATCATTGCTGAAAAAAGTGCAGCGCGACTACGAAAAGCATTTTCCGGGTTTTGGAGCACTAATGTTTTTTCTTGGCATGGTTTTGCTGCTATTCTTTTTCCAGCGCATGGAAGTAATAATTGGTGCTTTAGTGGTAAGCGTTTATGGAGATGCAGCTTCAACCCTTGTTGGGAAAGCAGTGGGAAAACACAAAATTGTCGGAAACTATACTCTTGAAGGAACACTCGGCGGGATAATTTTTTCCTTCGCGCTGCTGTCCTTCCTGTTTCCGCTTCACATTGCATTGATTGTTTCAGTTGCAGGAATGCTTGCAGAACTGCTTCCAATTGATGACAACCTCAGCATCCCAATAGTTGCAGGCACTGTATTAAGCCTGCTTCTTTAGTATCTCCGTGTACTGGTTAGTGGAAACCTTTATTTGCTCCTCAACAAGCATTGAGTCAAATGAATGAATTATTCCGGGAAAATTTGTCCTGAACTCGTCCACAAACCCGTAAAAATCCTGCAAATCCTTTGACTTGATTGAAACTAGCAAATCGAATTTTCCAATAAGTCTCGGCGCATAATTTACAACCGGGCTGTTTTTGATAAATTTTTTAAGCTGCTTTTCCTTTTCTGGCTTGAGATTTTGCAGCCCTGCTTGGATGGCACCTCTACGTTGCATCCTTTCTGGGCCTGTATTATATGACAGAGGTTGCAACTCTGGCGCTTGCCGAAAACACTCCTGCGCTTTCAAAAAAGCTTCCTTTAGTGGAGGAAACGCTGTTCATTTCTTTCTTTTTTGTGTTCAACCTTTTCTTGGTGTAAAGATGATTTTGAAAAAACTCACCCAAACTTTTATCCTTACATCAATTTTTTTCGTTTTCTTTTCATTTGTATCAGCCTCTGGAATCGCCGCAGTTAACGATAAATTTTTTTCAGGTTTCGGTTTTCTCCTTCTACTTGGAACTGTACTTGTCGAACTCTATCTGATTACCGGCTAATAATAGCCAATATGCTGAAAACAGTTTTTTATATAAGGAAAAACCATAGATGACGGAATAAGCTGGCTAAATACAATCCTCAGCAAGAAAAATAAAAGTTATTACAAGAAGATAGCAGAAACTTATTCTACCATGAACTCTGACGCTGATGAAATTACTCCCCTGCGCCATAGGAATTCAGAATACACACGGTATTTTCCAGGATCATTAATCCTTATGTCAAGGGAACTGAATTTTGGAGCCAATTCCACTGTGCCATGTAGGGGGATTGTTATTTCCTCTGTATGCTCTTCCCCATAATTAACCCAGATTGAGCCGTTGAAAAAAATAACCATAAATTTCAGGGTTCCCTGCATGCCAGAACCATTGGGGTTGCTCAGCAGCGAGGGTAGCCTTGGAGGTTCCTCATAAATTGAGCGCAAAGCTGCCTGTGCATTCACTATGCCCGCATTATCAAGTGGATATGGCTGACCATCAACATGCCCCACCGGGGGAATGACTGGTGTAGAAGTTGATATCAGAACTTGCCTTATCTGCTCGTTAGTCAGTTCTGGGTTATAGCTTTTCACCAAGCCGGCAACTCCCGCAACTCTTGGAGCCGAGTAGGATGTGCCGCTGCCATAATTGTACAAGCTG
>Ga0209211_10000583_pt1 | contig 73715 bp, 83 predicted proteins | sample RifGroA2_FD_183992 | JGI IMG/M metagenome (GOLD analysis project Ga0209211, IMG submission 183992) | Groundwater microbial communities from Rifle, Colorado, USA - Groundwater A2 (SPAdes) (version 2) | ecosystem: Environmental > Aquatic > Deep subsurface > Groundwater | place: Rifle, Colorado... | reverse complement strand
TATTCGCCATCTCACAGGAGCATGTCACTCGGGATTTTCGCCCAATTAAAGATGCTTTGACAGAGTCTTTTGACCGGTTGGATGAGCTGCAAAAAAGCTCCGGCAAATTGCGTGGTGTGCCGACAGGTTTTAGAGATTTGGATTCAAAGCTTGCAGGCATGCAAAATTCTAATCTCATAATTTTGGCATCCCGCCCCGGCCAGGGCAAAACTTCAATGGCCTTAAATATTGCAGAATATGTAGGGGTTGTTGCCAAAATGCCGGTTGGAATTTTTTCTTTGGAAATGAGCCAGGAGGAGCTGGTAGACAGGCTTTTGGTAGGGCAGGCAGATATAGATGCGTGGAAGTTAAAAACAGGAAGACTGGATGAGAAAGATTTTGACCGGCTTTCTTTGGCGATGGGAGAGTTGGCAGAGGCTCCTATTTTTATCGATGATACTCCGGGAATTACCATTTCCGAGATGAGAACGAAAGCAAGGAGATTGCAAGTTGAACATGGGCTTAAGTTTTTAATTGTAGATTATTTACAGCTTGTTAAAGGCAGGAATTTAGAAAACAGGGTGCAGGAAGTGTCTGAGATTTCCCAGAATTTAAAAAATTTGGCAAGGGAATTAAAAATTCCGGTTTTGGCAATTTCCCAGCTTTCCCGGGCAGTTGAACAAAGGGGGACAAGAAAGCCTCAGCTTGCGGATTTAAGGGAGTCCGGGGCGATTGAACAGGATGCAGACGTTGTGATGTTTATCTACCGGGAAGATCCTGAACAGATAGAGCAGGTGACGCTGGATATCCAAAAACACAGGAATGGTTCAGTGGGAGAAATAAGCTTATACTTTAAGCCTAACAGGACCAAGTTCTACGGCATGGAAAAAGCCAAAGCGCGGGCAAAAGAAGACCTCAAGGCTGCTTAAGCTTAAGGAAAAAATCTTCGACGCTTTTTTTAAATTCTTCCAGGCTTCCGTTATTTTCTATTTTCAGATTGGCTTTTTTACCAAGAGAGGGAATATTTTTCTCAGCAGGGGAGTTTTCTTCCTCTAGAAATTGTTCAAAAGTTAAGCCGGTTTCTCCAACTTTTTCACTTCTTGTTTTAAGGCGCTGGTATCTTAAGTCCTGTTTGGCACTGATGTAAATTAGAATATTATTTTTTAAGCCTTTAACCAGATTCAACTCTTCCGGACGCCTGATGCCGTCAAAAATAATAATGTCCGCGCTGTCTCCCTCAATAGAGAATCTGGCAGCATTAGCCAAGGCAGATTGTCCGAAAGCATCATTTATTACCAGGGAAAGTTTTTGTAAATTTGAACGGGTAATAGGAATATCCCAAATCATTAAAGTCTGGGCCAAAATATCAGAAAACCTAACCTGGCGGATGTTTAAAACCTCTTCCTTGTCATTGCGAGGAAGTTTACCCTGAGCTTGTCGAAGGGTGGCAATCTTTTTTAGAAAATTAACAAACGTTTGCTTCCCGCTGCCTTTTTCTCCCACCAGCCCGATTACAAGTTGCATGCCAAGAATATTATCATAACTTAAGCCGCATTTGATACAATGCTTTTATGAAAATTGTGGCGCTTGGAGGTGGGGAAATAGGCAGGGCAGGATTTTCAGTTGAAACCTTGGAGGTTGATCAGGAGATCCTTAGATTAACAGGTAAAAAAAGGCCCAAATTGCTTTTTATTCCCACTGCTAGCTCTGATTCTCAAGGATATGTTGAAGATATTAGAAAACATTTTGGATCCACGTTGGGTTGCGCAGTTGATGTTTTATATCTTCTCAATGGCAAAACTAATGTAAAAAGTGTTGAGACTCAAATATTGGGATCTGATATTGTTTATGTAGGTGGCGGCAATACTTTAAAAATGATGAAAATTTGGCGCAGAAAAGGAATTAATGAGATACTAAAAAGAGCAGCTGGTGAGGGGATTATTTTATCAGGAGTAAGTGCAGGTGGAATTTGTTGGTTTCAATATGGAAGTTCTGATTCTTGGCGTTTTAAAAATCCAAAAGCAAACTTAATCCGGGTAACAGGTTTAAATTTTATTCCTGCTATTTTTTGTCCTCATTATAACTCTCAAAAAGATAGAAATATTCATATTAAGAACCTGCTGAAACGTACACCAGGAACAGGAATTGCTGTTGATACTCAGTGTGCGATTGAAATAATTGATGGGGAATATAGAATAATTGCTGCTAAAAAGGAAGCAAATGCCTATAAGCTTTATTGGAAAAAAGGGCAATACTTTGAAGAGTTAATTCAAAAAGAGGGGAAAATGCAGCCTTTGTCGTTGATTTTGGAGAAATAAATCCGTAAAACTTGTGCCGAGGGAGGGAGTCGAACCCTCATGATCTTTTGGACCAAAGGTTTTTGAGACCTTCGCGTCTGCCATTCCGCCACCTCGGCATTTATCCGATCCCATTATATCAGCTTGAATTCATAAAGTGAACCGCACTGGAATTTGGTAACGGTCTTCTCTCAGGGTACTATTGACTGTATATTTGTCGATCGTCCATAATACAGTCAATGGGTAAGCGATCAAGAGTGACTGGTTTGCTCTTAACTGTTTTAGAAAAAGCTATTGATGGAAGTATCCTGCTTTACGATTTTGCTGAGAATACCCATCATTATGTTTGGGGTGAGCCTAATCTAGATAGGTATCAGCTTTATCATATTGTCCACAGGCTTAAAGAAAAGGGTTGGATTGAAACCTCTAAGAATGAAGGCAAAATTTTAGTAAAATTAACAAATAAGGGTAAAAACCAGCTCGCTATTGAAAAAGCTTTAAAAAAAGAGAAATGGGATGGATATTTTAGGGTAGTGATATTTGATATTCCGGAAAAACACAGAAAAGTGCGTAATGTTTTTAGGTACCGTCTTAAAGAATGGGGTTTTAAAGCGTGGCAGAAATCTGTTTGGGCAAGCAAAAAGGATTTAGCGGTTCCATTAAGGGAATTTATCAAAGAACTGGGTATAGAGGACTGGGTCTTAGTACTGGTTTCCAAAGATGTGGGTAGTGCACGCATATTTGTCGATCGACTATAATACGTGCAATTGACTTCTTACAAGCTGTAGGAGAAAATAGCCAACATGAAGTTGAAAAGAAATATAAGAAGTAAAACTAAAAGCGTCAGATTACCATCGCACGTAATTCCTGAGCATTATAAAATTACTTTAAAGCCTGATTTGAATGAATTTACCTTTACCGGCGAGGAGACGATTCATTTATCTTTGGAAAAATCCGTAAAACAAATTACCCTTCACTCAGCAGAATTGGAAATAGAGTCAGCAGAATTTATTCACGCAAACAAAGAAGTCTGGGCAGGAAAAATTTCTTATGATAAAAGGAGGGAAACCGCAGCTTTTGTTTTCCCTAAAAGTTTGCAGGCAGGTAAAGGTCAATTAAGGCTTATTTTTAAGGGCATTTTAAACGATAAGATGAGAGGTTTTTACAGGAGTAAATATGAACACGAAGGAAGAGAAAAATATATGGCCACCACTCAATTTGAGGCAACAGATGCCAGAAGGGCTTTTCCCTGTATTGATGAACCTCATCAAAAGTCTGTTTTTGAGGTAAGTTTGATAATCCCAAAAGAGCACAAGGCTATTTCAAATACGGTCGAAAGCGTAGTCTCAGAACATGAGTCAGGCTACCAAATTATTGAATTTGCTCCAACCCCGAAAATGTCTACTTATCTTTTGGCATTTATTGTAGGGGATTTTGAAAATATTGAAGGCAAAGCTAAAAACGGTTGCCTTATTAGGGTTTTTACCACTCACGGTAAAAAAGAACAAGCCAGATTTGCCTTGGATGTAGCCATTAAATGTCTGGATTTTTACGAAGATTATTTTGGAATAGACTATCCTTTGCCGGTTTTAGATATGATAGCGATCCCTGATTTTGCAGCGGGTGCAATGGAAAACTGGGGAGCGGTTACCTACCGGGAATCAACAATTCTTATAGATGAAGAAAAATCATCTGCAGGCAATAAACAATGGGTAGCTTTGGTGATTGCACACGAGCTTGCCCATATGTGGTTTGGGGATTTGGTGACCATGAAATGGTGGACTCACCTTTGGCTGAATGAAGGCTTTGCCTCATATATTGAATATTTAGCAATTGATCATATTTTCCCCCAGTGGGATGTGTGGACCCAATTTGTCGGTACAGAAATGAGTGAGGCTTTTTCGCTGGATTCATTAAAAAACACTCATCCGATTGAGGTAGAGGTAAAAAACCCGGCAGAAATTTCCGAAATTTTTGATAAGGTGTCTTATTCAAAAGGAGCCAGCGTGATCAGGATGCTTGCAAATTATTTGGGGCCAAAAGATTTTCAAAAAGGTTTGCAGTATTACTTAAAAAAGCACGCTTATGGCAATGCGCAAACCTCGGATTTATGGAAGGCGTTGGAAAAAGTTTCCGGCAAGCCGGTTTTGAAAGTGATGAGGAATTGGACCGGCAAAGGAGGACACCCGGTGGTAAGGGTAAAGGGTAAAGGGGAAAGGGGAAAGTTAGAGCTTGAACAAAGCAGGTTTTTCTCAAGCCGGATTTCTAAAAAGCAAAGTAAAGATAAAACCATTTGGTCTATTCCCATCAACAATTATTTAATGGACAAAAAAACCATGACAATTCCTAACGACGGAGAGAAGTTAAATGCCGGAGAAGTGTCTTTAGTGCGGGTTGATTATCCTTTAGATTGTTTGAGGCAGCTTGAACTGGAGAAATTATCTGCGCCTGAGCGGTTAGGCCTTATCAGGGATAGTTTTGATTTAGCCCAGGCAGGACAAAGCCGAACAAACGAAGCTTTGGAATTTGCCCGGAAATATGCAAACGAGAGGGATTACACAGTCTGGTTTGAGCTGACTGGAAAGCTTTCTCAGCTGGATTCCCTTTTAGCATATGAATCTTTTTACGACGATTTTAAAAAATATGGTAAAACAATTTATGAAAATATTGCCCACAAGATAGGTTGGGAGAAGAAAAAAGGAGAAAAACATACAGATGTGTTGCTGCGGGGTATGGTCCTATACAAATTAGGTTCTTTTGGAGACAGTCAAACAATCGAAAAAGCCCAAGAGATGTTTTCCCTTGCATGTCATCCTGAGAGAGCAAAGCGACCGAAGGATCTCTTGCGAATGCAAGTTACCTCAAATAAAGTCAGAGATTCTTCGCTAGTCGCTCAGAATGACAATAGAATTGATCCTGACTTAAGAGGAGTTGTGTATAACCTGGTTGCTGAAAATGGAGGAATTGAAGATTTTAATAATTTGCTGGGAATGTACAAAAAAGAACCAAACCAGCAGGAAAAAGACAGGATAGGAAGAGCGCTCGGGCTTTTTCAAAGTCAGAGTATTTTGGAAAAAACCCTGGAATTTTCTTTTTCAAAAGATGTCCGGTATCAAAATGCTTTGCAGATTATTGCCTCAGTTTGGGGCAACCCAAAGGGGCGGTATTTAGCCTGGGAGTTTGTCAAGAAAAACTGGAATATTTTAAAAGAAAGATATGCAGGGGGGCATTACTTCACCAGAGTTTTTCAACCGGCAGGGGATTTTACAAAAGTAGAAGATGCTAAAGATATAGAGAATTTTGTTAAAAAACACACGGTTCCTGAGGCCAAAAGAACTATAGCTCAAACTTTGGAGCAGATTTATTCCAATGCTGAGTGGTTAAAAAGAGATCGGGAAAATATTGAGAATTTCTTAAAGTAATTTTGATGCATTTAATCCGTCTTGTTTTTTGTACGAATTTTCCTTAATATCAATTTATGGCCGATGATGATATTACTAAGTTGATAGCCGGACTGACTAAGTCTTTAGTGACTAAAGATGACATCAGAGAGTTAGCTACTAAGGAAGATGTTAGAGTGGTTAAGGAAGACATCCGGAGACTTGAGACAAGATTGGTAAAAAAGATGGATGAACTAAATACCAAGGCCGATACTATAATGGAGTTTGCGGATGAAGTTGATAAGATTGCGGTTGACCACGAGAAGAGATTAAAAAAGATTGAAAATATTCCAGTTATCGCTCATCAAATCAAAAGTTAAGTAAACTTAACTTAAGCTTTAAAACAAATCTATTCAAATGACGGGTGGTTAAAAAGAGATAAAAAAGATATAGCAAATTTCCTTAAAGAATAGGTGTCAAGCTAATCCACTTGGAAGGTGGGATGGTAAGGTGGGATGGTACATCGGCAATAGTGCTTAAGCTGCTTTTTGGGAATAAGCTGTAATTTCCGCGATATCCCTACGTAAATCTCTAGGTAAGCGTGGCAACCCAAATCTTCTACAAACTCCACTAAGTTTCCTGGTAAGTTTTCTGGGTTCAGGTGAATTATCAACAAAAAGCGTAGTCATAGAATTGGAACCCCATATAATGTCCTTTGGATTTATTCTGATATTTTTTGCGGGTCGTGCGGACTTGAGATGGACCAATTCAACTATTGGACGAAACCCAGAGATGTGTAGTATAAGAAGATCAAATTCTTCATATTTTCCGCCTTTCCAGTTTCTTGATTGCATATATGGACCTTCAAATATTCCTGCGGAAAATCTCCATCCATCTGTGACTGGAGCTGCTGCGGTTGTTTGAGTATTTGGTAATCTTTCAGTCATATGGTGTAGAATAGCGGGCCCTATAAGCTTTGTCAAGTATTTCTAACTAATGAATTTTTTGGGAATTTTTGATAGAATTTATTAATTAGATCCTTCGGCTAATCGCCTCAGGATGACAGGGAGAGATATGGCCTTAAATGTTACAGAGCTCCGCAATGGAGCCTATTTTAAAGAGGGTGGAAATATTTTGCAGGTTGTAACGTATGAACACGTTAAAATGGGGCGTGGCTCAGGCACTATCAAACTAAAAGTTAAAAACATCAGAACCGGATCCGTGGTGGAAAAAACTTTCATTACAGGTGCTAGGGTTGAAGAGGCAGATGTAGTAAAGAAAAAAGCCCAGTTTTTATACCGGGATAATGATATTTTTAATTTCATGGATCCTGTATCTTTTGAACAATTTTCCATACCCTCACAAGTAATAGGAGAAGGAGCAAAATACTTAAAAGACGGGTTAGAGGTTATATTAATTGTATCAGGCGAGGAAGCAATGGGGGTGGAGCTTCCGATGAGCTTAGTTTATACAATTTCCGAAACAGGGCCGGGGGAAAAAGGAAACAGCGTTTCCAATGTTTTTAAAGAGGCAGTTTTAGATAACGGGTTGGTGGTAAAAGTCCCTATGTTTATGAATATTGGAGAAAAAGTTAAAGTTGATACCAGGTCTGGAGAGTATATAGAACGGGTTAAGTAGCATGTATTATGTAGTATGTATTATGGCTAGAAAGCATTAAAACCCTTAATACCTAATACTTGATATAAACTACTAGTTAATTTAATTTTTAAAGCAAAGGATATATAATCTTTATATAAATGAAAAGAATTACTAAGGCTCTAATCCCAGCTGCCGGTTTTGGAACACGATTTCTCCCTCAAACCAAAGCCATGCCCAAAGAAATGCTTCCTGTTGTGGATAAGCCGGTTATTCAATATGTTGTGGAAGAGATAGTGAATTCAGGCATAGATGATATTGTCATTGTGACAGGTGCCACCAAAAGAGCAATCGAGGATCATTTTGACGCTCCGAATGAGGAACTGGTACAGACTTTAATGAATGGTCAAAAAGAAGAGATCCTGGCTCAGCTAAATCATATCTCTGAACTTGCAAACTTTATTTATATCCGCCAGAAGGGTCCTTATGGCAACGGAACGCCTGTGTTGGCCGGGCAATCTGTTATAGAAGATGAGCCGTTTGCTGTTATTTGGGGAGATGAGTTTATTCTGGCAGAACCACCCAGACTAAAACAAATGATTGACGTGCACGAAAAATACGGCGGGATTGTGATTTCCGGAGTAAAAATTGATAAAAAAGAGGACCTAAGGCGCTATGGTATTGCAGACATTGAACCGGTAGAGGGTAATGTTTTTAAAGTTAAAGAGATTATAGAAAAGCCGGATCCTGATCAGGCTCCTTCTGACATAGCTATGATCGGAGCATATATTTTACCGCCGGAGATTTTTGGGGCTCTTAAAAGAGTCCAGCCGGGCAAAGGCGGGGAAATTTGGCTGGTGGATGCAATTAATTTATTAAAAAAAGAAGGAGTGCCTTTATATACGGTGGTTGTTAAAAACAGCAAGTATTATGATACCGGAAACAAACTGGAGTATTTAAAGACTGTTGTAGAGCTTGCGCGGTCTCACCCAGAGATTGGTGAGGAATTTAATAAATTCTTAAAAGAGTTAATGAATAAATCTTAAAAATAAAGTTAATCCTGTAACAGAGGCGGCTTGTGTAATAATTCCCCAGGGCATAGTTGTTTGTTTATTGGTTAAGTGGCCGAATTTATAAAACGTGTAGAAGGGAAAAAATTTCCAGTTAAATAAAAGATAGGGGATATGTAAAAAGTCCCATGATTCAGACATAAATATAGCCAAAGCAAGATAAAGGTGGTCCACGCTGTTGCCAAAGATGATAAAAGTTAAAGTTATCCCAATAATTAAGTCAGCAGAGGATTGTAAAAAAAGCAGTAATTTGCTTTTTTTCTTCCAGCCCAAGCCGAAATCCCAGTGAGGGATTAAATCGGCAATAGGGTGAGAGATAGCTACAAGGGGTATGCCGATTACCGGATTTGAAAAAGAGGCGACAATAGCGCCTCCGATTAAAGCATGTGCTGTGGCTGTCATAAATAAAGTCTGTCATTCTGGTTTATCCAGAATCAGTGAGGAGATCCTTCACTAATCATTCAGGATGACAAAACGTGATTTAAGTTTATCACGTTTTGTCAATAAGTTCGACTTCGGGAAGTCAGACTTCCCTTCGCTCATTATTGATCCCTCTGGCGTAGTCCTGAGCATAGTCGAAGGATCAATTTGATTCAAAGGCAAAATTTTGGTACGCTACCAGGCAATATATGCTACCGGTGCTTTTTTCGATCGGCAATATTAGCCTTACTTCCTTTAGCGTTTTTTTAGCCATAGGAATTTTTTTTGGGATGATGTTGGTTTGGAGACTTGCCCGGGCTTGGGATTTAAATGAGGAAAAAACACTGGATTTGATCCTGCTGACTTTTTTGGGAGGCGTGATTGGCGCAAGGCTATATTTTGCAGTTGCGAACTTGCCGCTTTTTATTGATAATCCGCTGGATCTATTTTTTCCGGGCAAAATCCCGGGTTTTTCTTTCTGGGGCGCTTTTTTGGGCGGATGGCTCAGTCTGTATTTTTTTTCAAGACGCTTAAAGCTCGATTTTTTACATATTGTAGATATTGCTATAGTAGGGCTTTTAGGAGGGCTGATTTTTTCAGATATTGGTTGCTTTTTGGGAGGATGTTATATCGGGGCTGCCTCAAAAGCTCCTTTTGCTGTTAATATGGTGGGTTTTGTGGGTAAAAGATGGCCTATTCAGATAGCAGAAGCATTGCTTCTTGTTCTGGTGTTGCTGAAGATTTGGTCTAAGGCCACTCATTTTCATCTGCGGGGGAAAATTGCAAGTCTGGGACTTATCTATATAGGAGCTATTAAACTTATCCTCGAACCTTTTAAGCAGGATCATCAGCAAATCTTTTTTCCGATAATACTAATTTTTTTAGGTTTATTTATCTTCTATAAAGTTACAAAGCAAAATCCTCTTAGGCAATTTAAAGCATTTGTAAGTATTTTTGTAGGTATAATAACAAGCCCAAAAGTCAGAAAAGAGGTAGTGCAAAAAGTTATTAAAAGCTGTTATAATCAGTCGGTTGCAATCAGCTGGAGAATTAGAAATTTTAAAAAAACACTAAGGAGGCTAAATGTTAGATTTTCCCGGAAAAACACTTGATTTTATAAAAAAACATCTTAAAAAACAGGAACAGGAGTTGGATAGGAATTTAAAGATGGTTGAGGAGGATGATCCTGTAAATAGTCCTGCTTTAGCAGAGTCCTCAGAGCCCGGGACAGATTCATATATTGCAGATACTCATTCCAAAAATCAGGTGATTGTAAGCCAGCTTATCAGGATGAAAAATAATATCCGGGCAACTTTGGCCAAATTCCGCTTGGGAACCTACGGTAAGTGTGAAGGCTGCGGTAAGCAGATTGAAAAAGACAGACTTTTAGCTTTACCCACAGCCCAAAATTGCCTTGTCTGTTCAAATAAACCTTCCAAAAAAAAGAAATAATTAAGTTTATTTCAGCAGTGCCTGATGTGGGTAAAGGATACTGTGGCAATTTCAGCTGTGGCTGGTTTGGATATAGATTGCGCAATCAGGAAAACAGATATCACCAAAAGGACAACGATGAAGATAATTCTCTTCATTTTGTTTTAAGATCTTCGACTTCTTTTTTAAGCTGGTCAATTTGCTTTTGTTGCTGCTTTATGGCTTCAAGGAGAACGGCTGTGAATTTATCATAAGCTACTGACTTATAGCCTTGATTGTCTGTATTAACCAGCTCTGGGATAATTTTTTCCACTTCCTGGGCAATGAGACCGTATTGGCGCCCGTTTGTAAAATTCATCTGCGGAAATTCGTCTTTACGCCAATTAAAAGTTATCCCTTCAAGCATTTTTAGCTTATCTAGGGGATTATTAATTTTTTCAATATCCTTTTTAAAGCGACTATCTGAGCCGCTCCAAGCGCCATTTGTGGTCCAAGCTGTCCCATGAATTCGGACATTCCCATTAAAAATTCCTGCATAACTAGCTGAACCGGCTTTGGCATACATGGCGGTCCAGCCGCTTAGGCTTAGACCCTCGTTGTTTAGATGGGTTAAAGCTGAAAATTCAGTATTTAATAATCCACCTCCGTTAGGGTAGTAGACTTTGAAGCCTCTATCATAATTGGTAAGGCCATTTCCAGCTACTACAACTTCACCGTTAAATACACCGGCAAAATTATTTGTGGAACCGGCTTTGGCATACATGGCGGTCCAGCCAGTATAACCGCTCTGTATAAGTCCGGTTATGCCGGCATTATTAAGATTAGTCAAGGCAGAAAATTCTGTCCCTGTTAAGGATCCCCCTGAATAAGTTACCTTAAAGTTTCTATTATCAGCTCCTCCTTGGGTGCCGGCCACATAAAGTTTATTGACAATATTCCCACTGATTGCCACATCTCCTTCCACATTTTGATAAGCAGTGGCAGTGTGGGCAAGGGTAGAGGGAATGAAGGTGGTACAGGATTTTTGTGCGGAAGTTTCAGGGTTATCGCAAAATTTATTATCTATCAGTAAAGGATTGGCTTGAGTACCGGCTACCTGACCTTCCTGTTTTGTGGGGGAAAAGAATTTATTGTCAATGAGTATTACTGCGCTGATGGCAATAAATGCGGCAAATACTAAAATCAAAACTTGCCTGAAGCTAGATTTTAAACTCTTCATATAGGGGTATAGTTTAACTGTAGACTTAACATAGGCTTAAAGTCAAGTCAAGAAATTATGGTCCTCCCGGGGCATTTATCCCGGTATTGGAATGCACATCTCCTCTTAAAATCTGGATCCAGGGGGTAATGCCTGAGGAAGTATCACAGCGATAGCAATAGCCTCTGGTCGGATTAACATTGGTAGCACACCAGCCGTCATACGGATAACCTGTGCCGGGGGAGTTGGGATTGCGGTTGCCCGGATCACGGACCCATTTGCCTGAGCATGAGCCAATGGTAAAAGGATTGGGGTTGCCTCCTGCATCCGGAATACTGCCGCAGGCTTTGGGAGTGCCTGCCCCATCCGGACAGGCAGGATATTGGCAGGTAAAGGAAGTGCCGTATTTGATGGTACTGCAGGTTGAAGAGGTAAACCCGCCTTTGCAGGCCTGCACCCCCCAGGTGTAGGTATTGCCGGGGGCGATGAAAGCCGGATTGCCGGTGAAAGAGGTGGAAAAGGCAGCCGGGTCAGAAGGATTTGAATCATACAGGTTATATGAATTGCCCTGGACGTTTAAAATGTAGCGGTCAGCACCGGAAGACCGGCTCCAGGAAAGAGTGGTAGAGGTACCGGGAGCAGGACAGCTGGCACCAAACAGAGTGGCAGGAGCCAGGGGGATGATATTGAAGTTGATGTATTTTGAGCACTGCGGCGAGCAGTTATTTAAACCACCTTCGCATTTTTGCCAGTAATGGGTCCAGCGATAATTGGCCCCCGGATTTTGAGCAGTGCAGGTACTGGTAGGGTAAGCCTCAGGGTCACATCCTGTAACTGATCCTGAGGTCCAGGTATTCCAGAGGCAGGTGGAGGCATCTCCGCTGGTCACGCTAAAGTTTATGGCAGAACCCGGACTGCCCGGATTAGGCGATACACCTAAGCTGACATCAGCGTTGCAGAGTATGCTGCTGTTGATGGTGCAGTTGGGGGCAGGGGGTGGGGCAGGCGGGGGAATGTTGGTGCAGCCCGGATCATTGACACATTGGGAAGTGGAGCAGGTGGAACCGGCAGGACAAGTTCTGGTTTGTTGCCTTTGGTTGGCGCTGCAGCCTCCGGCGCCGCAGCTGCCGTTGGTCCACACTCCACACAAAGAATCATTGCAAGTTGGTGTGCAGCTTCCGCCGCAAGTAGAAGCGGTGTAATCGCCGGTGCCGTCAGCCACACAGGAGGAACCGCTGCATTTGTACCTGGCCTCACAGGTGCTGCAGCCGGGATTGCAGCCTGAATCATATACACAGACATTGGAGGCATTTTTTTTGCCTTTGCACACCTGTATTCCCTTGCCTGCTCCTGTACCCGGATTGCAGGTTTGAGGGTAGGTGCAGCCGTCACAGGTGGATGAGGCGCACTCGCTGTTACAAGTAGAAGAGGCGTAACCCCCATTGGTCATATCCAGTACGCAGGAGGAACCGCTGCAGCTGTATTTAGGATCAACACAGGTGCAGCCGCCCGTTTCGGAACCGGTATTTAGACAGGCCTGGTAATCACAGCCGCCGCTTGCATTACTGGTGCCGTTGCAATTTAACAATCCGCTGGTGCATTTATCGGTGGTTCTGGTATCAACCTGATTGTAATCACAGGATTTGGCCGGACAGGGAGTACCACAGGCTGACTGGCCGCAGGCAGGTTCCCCAGCCCCTCCGCATCTGACAGCAGTGTAATCACAAGCTGCTTCCGAAGGACTAAGGTTATCATCATCTGTAGCACGCGCATTCCGGAGTGTTGTGCCGTCACAGCATGTTTTATAATCTCCGCCCACAGTGCATCCGCACTGCCCGGCTTTCATCACAGGCTTGTTGTCTGAATTATATTTATCTCCGGTTGAACAGTTATTTTCATTAACTGTATAGGTGGTTGTGCATGCCTCTTCTCCTGTCTGCCAATCGTAAGAAGTTTGCCAGCAGCCTTGACGTTGGTATTTTCTCCATGAATTTCCTCCATTGCAACCTGTACCACAATCGCTTGAGCCGGCTGATGCATCATTCCAGCAGTAAAATAGCTGATCAGAGCAACCCTGAGAATCCGTACACGTAGTACCTATACTGGGTTGGTATTGGGAAGGTATATCAGAGGAAGTATTATAGTAGGCAGAACTGAAAGTTGCAGGAGCGGCATTTGTCCGGGATGCAGAGAAAAAGGAAAATGATATAAAACTAAGCAAAAGGATAAAGATTTTTAGTATTTTAGTTTGCAAATTTTGAGATAACATAATTACTTTTTAGCCCCAGGGAACAATTTTCTCATTTCATTTTCAGCAAGAGCAGATTTTCTTTGAATGGTGAAATACATAGTGTAACCTCCTGTGTTTTCTACTCCTGTGTTTTGGGCATAACCAAATATCTCACCCTTTTTGGGACTAAGGTTAATCAAATTAGGGAAATGAAGGTCGCCTTTAAAAATGAACTGTAAATCTGTTGGATTATCAGGATCTGATGCTACAGCCTGAAATCCTTTAAGAACATTTCCATCAGAGTATTTAATTTTTTTAATCTCTAATCCGTCTTTCGGGGCAAGAAGAGATATTTTTACTCCGGGAGGTAAACGCAGACCAATTACCGGCCCTACTTCTCCTTTAGGATTAGTCCAATCAATTACTTCTGCTAGGGAGCAGTACTCCTCTTCAAGTATAAGGCATTTCCCGGGTTTGGTAGCTTTCACAGCTTGGATTTTACTGGTGATACTAGGGGGAAGAAGAGAGATTATAGCATCTTTAAAAACATAAAAAGATAAGGGAATGAAAATTGCAGTTAAAGTTAGAAGAGATATTGCCCAAAAAACAGGTTTTTGCCAAAATGGAATACCCATAAATCGATAGTAGAGGAAAGGAAGATAAGTGTCAACCAATAGCAGTTTTGACTTGGGAACAATATTCCGGCGGAGGATATCGCATGAAGCATTGTTTTTTGGGTTGTTAGGAGTATAAGGCGAATGAGAGAATATGTATATGTAAGCCCGATATTAAAGCAGCTGCAGCTAAAGATAACCCTTTCCGGTGCCTTGCCGTTATACCGGAGTTGTTTTGAAAGTATCTGCAAAAGCTTCTAAAGAATGATGGAAAAATCTTTCGCTTTTACTCATAAATCATTTGCAGGGAGTTATTTACCGGCATTATTATTGTCCACATAGACGCTTGTATGGACCGTTATGCCGGTTACTCCTAAGATAGATGCTGATTGGTGTGGTTTAGCAAAAGCCCCAGGGAACAATTTTCTCATTTCATTTTCAGCAAGAGCAGATTTTCTTTGAATGGTGAAATACATAGTGTAACCTCCTGTGTTTTCTACTCCTGTGTTTTGGGCATAACCAAATATCTCACCCTTTTTGGGACTAAGGTTAATCAAATTAGGGAAATGAAGGTCGCCTTTAAAAATGAACTGTAAATCTGTTGGATTATCAGGATCTGATGCTACAGCCTGAAATCCTTTAAGAACATTTCCATCAGAGTATTTAATTTTTTTAATCTCTAATCCGTCTTTCGGGGCAAGAAGAGATATTTTTACTCCGGGAGGTAAACGCAGACCAATTACCGGCCCTACTTCTCCTTTAGGATTAGTCCAATCAATTACTTCTGCTAGGGAGCAGTACTCTTGTGGCAGGATAGAGCAAGGAACTTCAGCAGGAGCTTCCACAACAGCAGGTTTAGTAGGGGTAGTCGGAACAGTGGTGGGAGATGGTTCTCTGGTGGCTGTTGCAGTAGGTGGAACTCGAGTTGCTGTTTGGGTGGCGGTGGGAGTGTAAGGTTCTATTTTTATAGTAGGAGTTGGAGTAGCTTCATTTTCAGCAATAAAAGCATCAAGCTTATCCAGTATTGGAGTGGCAGATGGAGTAGCTGTGGCTGTTTCAACAGAAACTACCCCCGGTTCCAGTGCCGGCAGCGGTACTGTTAAAACATTCCCCGAATCAGCAGTCTGTACAGGGTGCTGTGGTCCTTTGTCGCGGCTAATATACATGAATATGGCAACTGCCGGTACACCTACAAGAGCGGTGATGGAGGCTGTTGCTGTAGGATGATTTTTTATCCAGGCAAATGCTTTCCCGATATCCGGGGTGGGAATATGAGGCAGATGCGAGGGATGTTCAGCACGCTCTATAGCCATTTTAGAACTTCCCCTCTTGACTGAAAAAGCATTTTAATGTACCGTTAATTAAACGGTATCTCCTGGAAAGAGTGCTGTTTATTTTTTGAGCAATCGTGAGAAAAATAGTCCCACGGTTTATTTCTTGGTTTAAGAACTCGAGTTCCAAACCTCTGGTTTTAAGCATAGGTTTTACCCTATAATCAACTAATTATACCACATCTTTGTCAAATTCTTAAGAAGTAACTGCCGGGGTCTGGCCGTAAATTTTAATCGGTGTTTCAAAATCTATCCAATTGTATAAAAGTCCTGCATCGTCTGTTTTCAGATTAACGCAACCATGACTCATGGGGACTCCGAAGTTATTATGCCAATAAGTCCCGTGAAGGGCGTAGCCTTTGTAAAAGTAGACTGTAAAAGGTACATTTGCCAAATCATAATAAGTGCCGTACTGGACGCTTCCGCCTCTCATTCTTTCCCATCTTAACTTTGCCCATGGTTTAAATTCACCCACAGGTGTGGGCCACCATGGTTTGCCTGAAGAAATTATAAAATCAAAAACCCTGTTTTGTCCTTCAAAAGCATAAAGCCTTTGGTTTGTTAAATCCACCTCAACCCGTTTAGGTTCCTGCGCCAGGATTTTACCGGGGAATAAAGAAAAGAAAATCAAGATCGGAAAAAGCAATAGAACTTTTAGCATAAGCCCCTTTCTTCTGTCATTTTAATAATAAGAAGTATTAGTTAAGAGCGGGTTATAATTTTGTATTAAAGAGGCAAGAAACTACTTGGGTATCCAAAGCCAGTATCCTTCGTCGCTGTCAGGAGAACCTACTGCAGGACTGTTTAAACTGGCAGAAGGTGTAGCGTTTTTAGGAATAGGTGAAGTCCAGGCGCCGGAAGCTCCCACAGCTCCTATATTTTTGGCAATCAGACTTAAGTCAAAAGAGTTAATGACGCCGTCTTTGTTTAAATCTGCATTTTCGTTCCAGGTTATAGACTGTGATGTTATTCCAAGGAGTTTTTGAACAATGGAATAATCTGCGCTGTTTATTACATTGTCATCGTTTAAATCTCCGGAAAGCATAGTTAACGCCTGGCCATCGTTTAACTTGGTGGTTGTGGGGGACATGGTGAAAGAAGAAGACACTGCAAGCTGGGCAGACCCCTTTAAAAGTGCGCTGTAGCGGGAGCCGGGGGTTAAGCCGGCCAGTGATAGATTAGTATACTCTCCTGATGCAGGCAGGTTAACGCTAAAACTTAGGAGGAATTTAGGGTTGGATGTTAAATTTCCCTCTGCAATTCCCACAAATAATTTTGTAGATTGATTGCCTGCAGGCCTTCCTTCCAGAATCGCTTTTAAAGACAGGGTTGGTCCGTAGGAGGTTGCAATTGTAGTTTCCGAAGGCAAAGGAGCAGGCGTGGGAGAGGCAATAAGCAGTCCGGCGCTTGTTGCTTGTTTTTTGGAGGCGTTTAGTAGTTCTTTCGCAGGAGAGGTGGTGCTTTTGGGGACAAGTTTTACCGCAGGCTTGGTGTTTTTGGTTTCGTTTGCCTGGCTTTTGGTATTTGTGATTTGAGTGGCAAGATATGAGCCGACCGGGATCGAAAGCAGTATGAAAACATATACGCCTAAAATCAGTTTTTGTCCTAAAGTTGTAAACATTCAAGATAGGGTATAGTGAGAAGCGTTTGCGTTTAGTTAGAAATTCCAACTATACGCTATTTGCTATACGCTATACGCTGATTATAGTGTATATTTAAGAGGATGGGTTTTTCAATATGCTGAAAATTTTATTTAACACTGTACTTGGGGTAGTTTTGATCTTCATCTGGTCCCGTTTTGTTGATCTTGAGGCCATACTTTTAAATTTGTCAAAAGTAAACTTAATGTATTTGGCGCCGATATTTTTGTTTTTACTGATTTCGCCGATTGTCAGGGCTGTAAGGCTTAAGATTTTTCTATCCGAAGTAAAAAAGATTAAGCTTTTGGATTTAATTTTTCTAAACGGGGCAGCAATGATACTTAATTTTTTTATTCCGGTCAGGGCAGGGGAGGTAGTGAAAGGAGTTTACCTTAATACTCATTATCAGCTGCCATTGGGAAAGTCTGTGATTTGGATATTCCTAGACAGGTTTGTGGATTTTCTGGCAGTACTTATTTTGGCCTCCGTATTGTTTTTTGTTGTTCCGACCTCCCTTAGCATAACTTTTATAATTATTATAACCGTTATACTAACTCTGGCTTTATTTTTAACCTGGCTGGTAGTTTATAAGGCAAGCTTTGCTGGAAAATTATTCAGTTTTTTGAGACATCTGTTTATATTTAATAGCATTAAGATATATTTTGATAGGTTTAGTAATTTCATTTTAGAATCTTTTTCTATCTTAAAGAGGCATCCAAAAGATTTATCTTTGATGATTGCAATCACGTTTTTAGCTTATGTTGTAGATGCGGCTGTTTGGTATTTTAATTTTGCTGCCCTGGGGGTTAATCAAAGCTTTTTAAAGATGTATCTGGGGCAGGTGTTATCTGCTTTGACATATCTTGTGCCGGCGGCTCCGGGATACATAGGTTCGGCTGAGGCCTCAGGCCTTTTGATTTTATCAGGGGTTTTTGGGATTGAAGCTAATTTAGCTTCGGCTATGACAGTACTGTTTCATATTATATCTGCAATTTTTGTCTTGATTTTTGGACTGGTATCAATTTACAGCCTAAAAATTGATTTGGGGGTAATTTTTAATAAGATTTTCAAAAGAGGAAATAGCACTACTATTTGACAAATAATTAAAGTAATGGGTACTATGACTATATGCCCAAATCACGAGTTGTTTTAATTTCTTTTGGAGTACTCGTATTAGTAGTTCTGATGTTAGCAGCCTTGGCGGCGTTTAAAACAATGCAGCCGGGTGCAACTCTTCTTCCCTTATCTCAAACTGCTTCAAAGGAAGATGAAGGTAGAGAAGTTTTAAGGGGATATATTAAGACTGCTTTCTCCGGGCAGGAATCAAAAGGCATTTTAGCCTATATTGACCTGGCTTTTTCTCAAAAAACGCCTCAGGAGGGGTATCAATATCTTAAAAAGGCTTTTGATAAGATGGCAGTATCTTTGAAAGAAACAAAAAGTACGGATAAAACTTTTGCCATGAATAAACTAAAAACTTATGTTTCAATCCTTCCTAATTATATAGAAAGTGACTTTGTAATATTAAAATGAAAAGATTTTTTCGATTAATGCTTCAGGTAGCAGTTTTAGTTGCATTTATTGCACCTTTTTTTGTTTATGTTAATACTGCGCAGGCGTTAGAAGATCCTATTGATTTTTCCTTTAAGGTAACCTGTAAATCTGAAAAAGGGGAGAGTTTCCCTCTTGAAGGAGCAACAGTAGGTTTATATCATCAAATTAATGATCCTGGTGGCTTATTCATTCCTAAAGTATCAGGTCTTGAGCATACAAAGGTTTACACAGTAATAACAGATAATAATGGTAAACAAGGCATGCGTTTCTTATGGGGAAAGCCAGATGATAATGTCAATAAATTGCCAGACGGGAAATATGTCTTTTTAATAAGTTATAACGATAAGCAGCTTGGCAGTAGACAGGATGCCTTTTTTGCAAGAGCTAGTCAAGCATGGGTTTGGTTGTATCGCATTTCTGATTTTCTTATATCTGGACTTGCGGATGAAGTTGAATTATATGGAGACGGTTATCACGAGTGGAATCTCGATTCGTGTCCGGCAGGTTCTGGGCAAAAAAGCATTACAAAGATAAAGGAAGAAATGAAAACAAGTCTGCAGGAGGCTTGTAATACGGAAGCTTCTTGGGTGCAGAATCAAAAAGAGGCCTGTATTGCCAAGACAGACAAATGTGTGGATGATGCTTCCGAAGAAAATCTTTCTAACCCTAAAAATTGGGAACTTTATTGCACGAATATGGGGATTAACGAGGGTAATAAAACTCCTGCTGCCGGTAATCCTCCTGCAGGAGGTTCAGGTGCCGGTCCTTCAAATAAGGATAAGGAACAGATAAAAAAAATGCAGGATGATATAAAAAATAGCTTATATGAGGAAGTTTGTCAGAAGCTAAATACAGGAACAACAAAATGTTTCATTGATCTTAATATCTGCGTAAACAAGGAAGAAATAACAGCGTTATTAATGCAAGCGCTTACAAAACCGGATAAATATCTTGAGGCAAAAGATATCTGCAAAGCAGAACTTCCTTCTCCTGCGCCTCCTGCAGGGTCTTCTGAAGATTATACTCTGGATAGTCTTCAAATAATGGATGTTAACGGAAATCCCAAGAAGGAATTTATTGCCGGTGATACAGTCGGATTTAAAATACTTATTAAGAATAAATCTGATAAAGTAATAGAAAACATATCACTAGGGTATATGGTAAGCGGTCCTAAAGATTCTGATGGTCCTGGTTCTTTAATAGTTGATGCAGGTCAACGTTATAAAGCTAAAGCAGGAGTAGGGGTTGTTGACGGTGCTTGGATTACACGTACTCTTCCATCAACAGCTAAGCCCGGGCTCTATACATTTACCGGAAGTGCGAATGGAAAATATTTACAAGAAACATTTACGGTTACAAGCTCGGGTACACAGCCTCCTCCAGGCACTGGCACTCCTCCTATTCCTCCTGCCCCGGGAGGCGGTAACCAGCCTCCTGTAGGCGGCTGGTCCAGGACAGGGCCCGGGGCAGGGACAGGCCAGGGTTCAAAGACAGGCACAACCACAAGAGCCTATATTCATGGTTACTGGGAAGGGGATACCAGAATACGGGAGGGCAGCTTTGATGATCCCGGAGCTGACTGGATTTCTGTAGGATCAAGAACTAATCCTAATGATGGCAGCAATTCTGCCTGTGCATTCGGGTTTGTGACCATGACGCTTACCAAGGTTGATGCAGGGAAAGAAACTAATATTCCCGTCAGTTTCGCGCCCGTATCAGAGGGAAATCAGGTGGGACCTGCAACGGAAAGCAGGCACAGAAATTGCTGGTCTTATCAGGCTAAACTGCTTCCCGGAATGAAAAAAGACGGTACATACAGGTTTAAAGCTGTTTTTCCGGAAACAGACAGTTATAAAGGTTCAGAAGACACCATAGAGGTTACTTATACAGGAAATACAGCTAAATTAAAAACTAAGACAGAAGTAAAAGTGCAAACCGGCAGAACAAGCTTCCGGCTCAACAACTCTACCCCAAAAGTGGCTTTAATTAAACTCCTTCAGGGGGTAACTTCGACTAATGTGGCCGGAGTTTCGGCCAGGGAAGAAAACGGCCAGGTCAGGATTGTAAATAATCCCTCAGGCCCGGACGAAACAATAACTTTAATCCCGGAATCCTCAATAGGTAACGGAAGTTGTGACGCCCGAAATTTGCCTGTAATTCACTTTGTTGTGACCAAAATCCTAAGAGGGGGCGGAGTTGAAATAATTGATGATAATCAAAACTATCCCAATTGCGAGCCCTGGATATTACCCCTTTCGCGGCTGGGGGATTTAAACCAGATCAGCAGGATAGTGGCTACTGCCAGCTTAGCTGATGATCCTCAAAGCAGCTACCAGCCTTCCCAGGGTACTGTGGTGATTACGGTTTCAGATGACGGAGTAGCAGCTAATCCTTATGTAAAATTATCTTCAAATCCTTCCCCTTTAAATATTAGTTCCTCTGATGACAGGGTAATTGTGATTGCCTCAACCAACAAACAAGCTGCGAACCCTGTTTTGAAAGTTAACCGCAACGGGGAGGAGCGTTTGTTGCAGGCAAGCTCGTCTTTGGAAAACTGTAAAGACGGAATGGGTAACTGTGAATACTCGTTTATCATTTATCAGCCAAACGGGGATTATGAAGTAAGTTTTATAAACAGCCAAGCATCTGATTTTCTGAGGTTCAGCACTCAAAACAAGGCAGCAGGAGATATTGTCAGCGTAGGGCTTTTAGTCGGAAAAGGGGAAGTACCGCTTGATATTAACGGAGGTCAAATTGATTTGCAGCTTGACGGGAAGCCAACAACCGCATTCCAACTGGTTATTCATTATAAAGACGGCACAACAGCGCGGAAAAGCCTTATTTTTAACTACAGCCAGCCTGCTGATTGGAATTGTGTCTACAGTCAGGACGGGAGTTGTTACGAAGGCTATACAAAAGATCAGTCAACCTGCAATTGGGTAAATGGTACCTGTTTTAATCCTGTGGGATGTGAATACAGGGGCGGGCCTGTTGCCTGCCCCCAAGGTGGTACTGCTACACCGATAGCAAGACCTACGCCTGTATCTACTCCTGTACCTGCATCATGTAACAGCAGTAGTCCTGACTTTAAATACAACCAGTGTATAGCCTGTAATACTAGCCAGTCTGTTTGTCAGGATGCAAACGGCAATTTTATAACAGGCAAAGACCAGCAGGACGCAGGCTGCAGCAGTTGGTGTAATAATCCTAATCCTGTTCCGACTCCGGCTTCAACACCTCCTCCTTCCGGGCCGGATGCAGGTGCGCCGGGGAAGGATTGTATTTATTGGCAGGATAATAAATGTTACAGCGGAAAAGTTATCAACCAGTCTGCCTGTCCGTCTATGACAACAATTACAAATGTATGCGCCAGTCCGACCGGCGGATGCAGGTGGGGTGAGGGTAGTAAAGAGGTGAATTGTGCAACTGGTGAAGTGCTATTATAATTAATATATGAATATTGGTGATATAAAAGTAAATAAAACTCAGCTTATTTTAATAATAATTCTTTTGATAGGGCTTATTGCTGGAGTATATCTGGTTCAGACCCGGCAGATTTTCAAAAGCAAGGCTGCCTCAGAAATAAATACTGCTTTAGAAGTTACAGACGATTCCGGCAATGCGTTGGAATATCAGGGCAACGGCACTTATAAAACCAAATCTTTAAATGTCCGCGTAGGCATCAAAGACTTAGAACAGCTTAAATAGAAGTTAAATCCAGTTTTACCCCGGGACCCATTGTCGGAGAAAGTGTGACTTTTTTGACTCGGGTTTTACCCAAAGTTTGAAGCAGGGTTTTGATATTGGCCATAAGTTCATCGCTGGGTTGGTTTAATTTACCCAAAGCAATATGTAAAACCGCTACCTTAGGCTCTGTCTTGTATTCTGTTTTGCCGGCCTGAAAACCTTCTACTGCTTTTTTTAGTCCGTCAGCTGACGGATCGGTGATAGTGCCATTTTTAGGATTGGGCATTAAGCCTCTTGGGCCTAAGATCCGGGCGATTTTAGCCAATTTGGGCATCCACTCAGGAGTGGCGACCACTATATCAAAATCCACCTTCCCTTTATTTATAGTTTCAATAACTTCCTCTGTGCCAATAGTGTCTGCGCCAGAGTTTTCTGCTCCTTTTCCAAAAGCAACGATTCGAAGTTTGCGTCCGGAGGCAAAAGGAAGAGAAACTAAGCCCCGGATCCCGGTTTGGCTGGTGTTTATGTGAGCTTCAAGGGTGGCATCGAATTTTGAGTAGGATAATTTTTTGACTGTTTCTATTGCCTCATTTAAAGGATAACTTTTAGTTCTGTCTAAATCTTTGGTAATTTCCTGGTATTTTTTACCTCTTGGTTTGGCTTTGCCAGGTTTTTGCGATTTTTGCGCCGCTCGGGGTCCTGCCGGCTCGGTTTTCCGCCGTGCATCCTCGTTCGCTTCACTCACTGCGGCTACGCGTCGGGATCCTTCTTCGCCGTCACCCCTCGTTTCCTCTTTTGAAGTTTCAACTGGGCTAATTGCTTCTGCAGTTTCAGACTTCACACGCTCCCTCTTGTCTTTAGAAGGTTTTTCTTTTATTTCCTCAACTTGTGAGTCATCAATGATTTTAACTTTAGGTCTACCCATTTTAGTTAAGGGTATAGGGTATAGCGTTTAGGGTATAGTTAAAAAACTATACGCTGTACGCTATTTTCTATACGCTTATTTTTACCCCCATGCTTCTGGCTGTGCCCTCGACAATCTTCATAGCAGCTTCTATATTTTTGGTATTTAAATCAGGCATTTTAGCTTTGGCAATTTGTTCCACTTGAGCTTTAGTCAAAGTTCCGACAGGTTCTTTTAAAGCGCTTCCGGAGCCTTTTTCCAAATTAAGGGTTTTTTTAATCATTTCTGCAACAGGCGGTTCTTTTGTGATAAAAGAAAAAGTGCGGTCCTCGTAAACCGTGATAACCACAGGTAAAATATTGCCCTTTTTGTCCTGTGTTTTATCATTGAAGGCTTTGATGAATTCCATGATCGGCAAGCCGTGTTGGCCTAAAGCAGGACCAACCGGAGGAGCCGGAGTAGCAGTCCCTGCAGGAATATTTAGTTTTATTAATGTTTTAATCTTTTTAGCCATATCAACTCTCCTGTCATTCTGAGTCCGCCAGTTGGCGGACGAAGAATCCCTCGCGAATGCGAGAATAATTGTATCTAGAATGAATCTAGAGATCCTTCACTTACGCATCAGGATGACAAAGAATTATATCTTCTTCACCTGAAGAAAGTCCAATTCCACCGGTGTTTCGCGTCCAAATATGGACACAAGCACCCGCACTTTACCTTTTTCTTCATCCACAGAATCAATTTTACCTATGAAATCTGCAAAAGGTCCATCCACAATTTTAACCGTATCATTGGCCATAAACACCTGTTTGTATTGCGGAGTTTCGCTTTGGGTGAACTTAACGATAGTGGCAACTTCTGCTTCGGATATAGGGGTTGGTTTGTTGCTCATGCCTACAAAGCTGGTGACTCCCTGGGTTGTCCGTACAGCCAGCCATGAAATATCATCCAAAACCATTTTCACCAAAATATAGCCGGGGAAGATTTTTTCTTTGATATTTACTTTTTTGCCGCTTTTTATTTCAATTTTGTTCTGCATGGGGACTAAAATATCCAAAATTTTCTCCTCCAGATGCTCGGATTCAATCCTTTGTTTTAAAGTGTGAGCAACTTTGTTTTCATGGCCTGAATAAGTATGCACCACATACCATTTAGCATTGGGCCCGCCTGCAACGCTTTGCGTAGCAATGCGGGCAGGGTTATCAGTTTTTTTGTCATCCTGAGCTTCTTTTTTGTCATCCTGAGCGATTAGCGAAGGATCTCCCGTGGATGCGGGGACATCAGAGGTCGTCGGTTTTTCAGCGCTAGATTCTCCTTCTGTCGCGGGTCCTGCCGGCTCGGTATCCCGTCGTGCATCCTCGCTCGATTCCTCGCTGCGGCTACGCGTCGGGACCCCCTCCTCGCCGTCACCCGCTTGATTATCCATTTCTCTGATTGCCTTGTCAGTTTCAGACTTTGCCTCCTCAATTGGAGCTTCTGATTGATTGATTTGCTGGTCTTCTGTTTCGCTTGTCTTATCTGAAGACTGATCGCTAATGACTGATGTCTGTTTATTATTATCGTCCATAACTGTTTAAAAGAAAAGCTGTAAAGGCAGTTAAGATATAATCTAATCCTCCCAGGAATAGTCCAACCGCTACAGCCACAAGTATTACCAAAATAGTATAGCGTATGGTTTGTTCCCGGCTTGGCCAGGCAACTTTTCCTAATTCTTCCTTAACCTCCATTAAAAAGCTTATCGCTTTACCCATATACTTTCTTCGAAAGACTGTAATCTAATCGATTATAAAAAGTTCTCTAAAAAAATCCTCTAAATTTAGAGGACTTTTGTCAAGTATAGCAAAGGCAGTGATATAATTCAATAGGTATAAAGTGATGAAAAAACATCTTGCTATTTTTAAGGGGGAGACAGGGGAGCAAATACTTTCCGGTAGAAAATCTATTGAATCCCGTTTTTCTCATGCTAAAAATCCTCCATTTGGGATGGTATCTCCTAAAGATTTGGTCTATATAAAACCTTCCGGCAAAGACATAATTGGCCAATTCCGGGTAAAAAAAGTGATCTTTTTTGACGGTCTTGATCAAAATGATTTGGATGATATAAAAAAAAGATACGGAGATGGGCTGGCAGTAGAGGATGACTACTGGAAAAAAGCAGCAAATGCCCGTTACGGCACTTTAATTTTTATAGGCGGATCAGAGCGCTTCATAACTTCTCCTGTGAGAATCAAGAAAAAAGATTTGCGGGGCTGGGTAGTATTAGATGCCAATTAATTACATTCCATTTGCATTTTGTGTGGTATTGCCTGGATTGGATAAATATCGGCCGCGTTGATAACGGCCCGAAAATTCAGGGGTAAGAGGTACGTCCTTTTTGTGAAAATAGGCTGCAACATCAATTTCCTCATTTTCATACCCTGCTAAGGGTTTCTTTACTGTATTTTGAAGAGTGTGAGTCCATTCCTCAGCTCCTATTAAGGCAATATTAGGGTCAATTCTGCTCATTATAGATTGAAAACCTGGACTGTTTAGTAACCGGGCAGGAAGGGCGTGAGGACTGAAATTTCCTATTGTAATAGGTTCCTCGTGAGAATAGTTGGCAATATCATTAATAAGTTTAGTTAATTGTTCTTCAGGAGATAAATCCTCTGGTTCAAATGTTAAAGGAGTCGGGTCATATGCTACGCCAAGAGATCTTGCCATTTCTTCGTTTCTAAAATAATTTGAAGCTGCTTTATATTGCCTATGTTTAATAAGGTTAAGTCCTTGACCAATAAAATCTTCCAGTTTCACAGGATCAGTTTCAATTTTGGGACCGTTGTAATTTTGTTCTGTAAGACTGCCTGCAAGTTGTTGGCGAAACAACCTTATTTTTACAGTCTTTAGAATACGAACTAAAGATGATTCGTTTCTTATTTCGGACATAAATTGATTATAGCAGTATTTATCGATTGAGCTGGGGGATGGTGTAGTGCTATATATAGTTGACATATATAGCATTAGTGTTATAATTACACTACCATGCAAATGCAAAAGACTATGATGTATCTATCGCCGTATATAAAAGATAAGATAAAAAAGATCGCTAAAAGTGAAGGTACTAGCCAGGCTGAGGTAATCAGGACTGCGCTTGAGGCAGGATTGGGAACTGGCAGCTCTCAAAAGGCGCTTTCTGCGGAGTCTCTACTTAAGTTGGTCCAGTTGGGTAAAAAATATCAGACTGGTAAACTACCCCGGACCAGTGCCTTAACAGAGATAGATAAGATGTGGCAGGAGTGGGATAACAAAAAATGACTAATCAGATCTATATCTGCGATGCTGATTTCTTAATTTCTCAGATAATGGAAAATGATCTTAATCACGTGTCTGCCTTAAAAATTACTCAAAAGCTAATCAGTAATGAGGCAAAAGTCCTGTTTCCTGTCTCTGCTTTGGTTGAAGCTGCCACTGCAATTCAAAGGCGTTATAGTAATCCTCATCTAGCTAATGATCTATTACAACAATATAAAGACCCTGATTTATTGGTTATAGGAGTATCTCAGGAAGAATTTATGGATTCAACTAACTATTTTGATCCTAAAGCTTCCAGACATAATACTCCTTTTGATTGTCTGATTGTCGCTCTGGCCAGACAACACAAAGCAGATTACATTTTAAGCTTTGATACCTTTTATCAAAACAAGGGTTTTAAAACCCCGAAAGATCTTCTTCAAGCCTAAAGTGCTACAATAAAGATATGGGTGAGCCTCGGGCAGAAGTGCCAATCAAGGATTCTTTACGGGCTTTACAGGAAACAACCAGGAGACGAGAAGATGAAGAAGATTTAAAAGATGTTGAGCTTGGACTGGAGATGTTAAGACGCATGAAAGCAGCAAAAGGTAAATTGTAATCCTGCCACTTGTTAAATCCGCTATAATCCGCTATAATCCGTTATAGTTAAATTATCACAAATTATGGCAATAAATAAATTCGATAAAAGAATAGCGCAACTGCCCGGGCATATTTACCTTAAGATTGCTGAGATTGACGAGTTAAAGGGCCGTTTTGCAGCCGGAGCCAAATTAAATCCACAGCTTTTAGGCAGGCTTAAAAGATCAGTATTAATAACTTCCACAGGCGCTTCCACCAGAATTGAAGGCGCCAGGCTTACCGATGAAGAGGTGGAGGGTTTGATGAGGGGTATTGTCATGCAAAAATTTGCCGATAGAGAAAAACAGGACGTTAAAGGGTATTTCGAACTCCTGCAGATAATTTTTGACAGCTGGGAACATATCAGGTTTTCCGAAAATTCCATAAAACATTTGCATCAGGAGCTTTTAAAGTATGTACAAAAAGATCAGGACCATAGAGGTAAATACAAAAGTACCGATAACAAAGTGGAGATGGTTGATGTTTCCGGCAGGAGAATTGGGGTAATCTTTGATACAACCCCTGCCTATTTAACTCCTAAACAGATGCTGGAACTCTCTGAATGGACCAAAGATGCTTTGGAAAACAAAAAAACCCACTCTTTGCTTATTACAGGTAATTTTTTGGTGGAATTTTTAAATATCCACCCTTTTAAAGACGGCAATGGCAGATTGTCCAGGATTCTAACTAATTTAATGCTTCTTCAGGCAGGCTATTTGTATATGCCTTATGTTTCCCATGAGAAATTAATTGAAGATAAAAAAGGCGAATATTATCTGGCTCTAAGAAAAAGCCAAAAAACCTTTAAAAATGGAACGGGAAATATTGTGTCCTGGCTCGAATTTTTCCTGGATATTATTTTGGCTCAATCTAAAGAAGCTATTAGTTTGATGTTACAGGAAAATATAGAGGATATTTTGTCTAAGAAACAGCTACTGGTGTGGCAATACCTGCAGGAAGTTGATGAGGCTGCACCTTTGGAAATAGCCAAAAAAACCCATGTAGCTTATGCCACAGTCCGCCAGACCCTTTCAAAGCTTCTTAAGCTAAAGAAAATCGAAAGAATGGGGTTGGCCCGAAGTATTCGTTATCGCATGGTCTAAAGATTGGGTTGGGGCAGGGTGGCCTGGCTGTCTGGAAAATCAGGCTGGCTGGAAGGGGCGGCATAAGAGGAAAAGGTATCGGAAAAAACCATTTTGTCTTCATTTTTTCTTACTCTGACTAAAGATTTGGGGATTACGCCGGTAATAGTTAAATCCTTTCTTCCGTCAATGGTTGCTTCTGAAATTCCCGTCGGCCTTTCAAAAGCCAAAGGTTTTGTGTTGTCCAAAAGCAAATGCATAATCTTATTCCAAATAGGCGCCGCTCCGGTGACTCCGGAGGTTAAAGCAGGCTTCATAGGAGAATTATCCGGATTGCCCACCCAGGCGCCCGCTACATATTTTGGAGTGTAACCGTATATCGAATTATCTGTTTTCCAATCAGCGGTGCCTGTTTTAACAGCTACTTCAAAGCCCGGTATATTAAGAAGTGAATTTGGTCCAAAGGCAGGGGTGCGGGCTTTATTATCTTTTAATATATCGGTCAAAAGGTAGGCGATTTCTTTGTCTAAGACCTGTGTGCCCTCCTGGCGGAATTCTTCCAGGATGTTTCCGTTTGAGTCAACCACTTTTAAAAAAGGTGTTGGATACATTTTTACCCCAAGATTTGCCAAAGTGCCGTATACAGAGATCATATCGATCATCTTAACTTCAGCCGCCCCCAGAGTTAAGGATAACCCGTACTTTTCGCGCTGGTTGAATGTGCTTATGCCCATATCTTTTGCAGTTTTTATAATTTCATCCACCCCCAAAGTGGCTGCAAGTCTTACTGCAGGTATGTTGTAGGAGGCGGCCAGCGCGGTTCGGACAGAAACCGGTCCGTGAAATCTGCCATCGTAGTTGACAGGAGAGTAAGTGCCTGCTCCGTCGCCAAAAGATACAGGCGTATCTAAAACCGTATTTGCCGGGGAGAAACCTTTTTTGAAGGCGGTGGCATAGGTGACAACTTTAATGGCCGATCCGGGCTGACGCAGGGCAATCGTTACGTTATAGTTGCCAAAGCCTTGGGCGCGATAATCTTTTGAACCGGACATCGCAAGTATCTGGCCGTTTTTATCCGTAACTATTGCCGCACCGTTTTGAACGTTTAAAGAGGCAATTTTTTCCACCTCTTCTTTAACAATTTCTTCAATCCTTTCCTGCAGAGGTAAATCTACAGTTGTGTAGACTTTTAAGCCGCCCTGAGATACAATTCTTTCGCCGTATTTTTGCGCGAGTAAATTTCTTGCGTACATAACAAAATGCGGGGCGCGGATTTCAGAAACAAGAGGCTTAATTTTTAGGTCCCAAGCATAGGCCTCCTGGGCAACAGCTTTAGTGATAAATCCCAGTTTCATCATTTTTTCCAAAACATCCTTTTGCCTAAGCTTCCCAAGCTGGGGATTTTCGCCGTACGGCGAAAACTGGGTGGGGGAAACAGGAAGTCCGGCCAGGTAAGCGCTCTCTGCCAAATTCAGTTCAGCAGGAGATTTGCCAAAATAAGTTTGTGCAGCTGCCGCTACCCCCAACAAAGATCCGCCGTAAGGAGCCTCGTTAAAATACATTTGCAGAATTTTCTCTTTTGGATAGATAAAATCTGCCCACAGCGCCAGGATTATTTCTTTCGTTTTGCGGCTGTAGGTTCTTTCCGGAGTTAGAAGGGAGTTTTTAATAAGCTGTTGCGTGATTGTTGAAGCGCCTTCTTTAGTGTTTTTTGTGAAGTTATTGTAAATTGCGCGGCCGATTGCCAAAGGATCTATTCCCGGATGTCGGTAGAAATTTTGATCCTCAACAGCAATAGTGGCATTGATTAAATTCTGGGGGACTTCTGAAAGCTGTACCAGGCTGCGATTGGATCCGTCGTAGAGCCTGTAAAGCAGTTTGCCGTTTCTATCGTAAAATTCCGTTGTTAAGGGATGGCGGGAAGAAACAAGTCTTGTAGGGGTGGGAAGTTCATATGCTGCTGTTAACAGAAAGAAAGTGTAGGTTAGAAAAAAGGTCAGTAATAAAGACAGGCCGATTACGGCTTTGGTTTTCCTGCTGATGCGCATTTTTTTTGGCCGGCCGCGGGTACGGTTTCTTTGTAAGAAGTGATAAGTGATATGTGATAAGCGATTGGTTGGAAATTTAGCACTCAGGATCCTGCGAATAGCTAATAGCGAATAGCTAATAGCTAAAAGCGGGACTTTGCCTATTGTAATTAATATAAATTTAACCAAAAGGAGAACTGTTGAAGAGTAAGAAGATTTTAGGCTGGCTTTTTTGTTTTGTCCTTTGGGCATAAGCTTTTTAGCTTCTTGGACAGAAAAAGTATCGTAGCCGCATTCTAAAAGATTTTTCACAGGGCTACAAGAGGGAGTTTTAAATACGGGAGAACGCAAGCAGGAAAAGCCCTGTTCCGATCAAAATTATGCCTATCAGCTTGGAGATTAAAACTGCAAAAGTATACTTTTCTTTAAAAATATCAGGGTATTTCTTGGATAAAATTATGCCGAAAACAAATAGTATTATATACTGGGTGCCCTGCAAAGAATTCACTAAAGCCGGGTTTGCTAGAGTTATGGAGTAGCGGATTAAAAGTTCTGAGAATATGCCTGCTGCTTGCCCTCCCAAAAAAATAAAGCCAATCTGAGAGAAAAAATCAATTTTTAAGCCATGAGAGGTGATAATTTTAGTTCTTAATGAAGGAATGGCAATTACGAAAAGGCAAAAGGGAAGAAGTATCAGTCTTGACCAGGCCAGCACAGATAAAAAGTCCAGACTTTGATACGCTTGCCTTAAAATAATATAAGAAGATGCAAAACCGGCTGCTGCCAAAAATTCAAATGTGATTTCGCGCTTTATTATTTTGCCCTTCCAATTTGATGAGGTTAAAAAAAACACCCCTGCAATCAGGATCGCAATAGCAGCTGTTTGTGTGTTGGTTAAAGCGTTGGTGCCGGAGGCAAAGGTCAATAAAATCATAGGAACAATGGTGCCGATTATTGGAATCACTCTTGAAACCTGACCTGCTTTTAAAGCTTTAAACATAAAATATGCTCCAAAGGTCCAAAGAAGGGTGGATAAAGATGCCAGTATAAACACTTCAAGGGATGGGATTTTTGTAAAAGGCAGGGCAAAGAGTGCAATTAACGAAATAAAGCTGATATAAAAAGTATAAATTAAAGGGTTTGGGATCGTGCTTTTAAGTAAAAATTTATTGGCTAAAATGGAGAGGGCATTGAAAAAATAAGCGGCTAGGGTAAAAGCTAAATGATTCATAGCAGCTATTTTATCTCCTTTTCTATTTCTTTATACCTTTTCTCCAGGACTTCTCCTGCCTGTACTGTATGCCCGATAAATCTAAGAAGCGAGTGGGGAATGCCATTATGCTGAATGATATCAGTATACACAAGAGCAGAGGGTCTGATTCGGCGCTCAAGCGTTTGAGATTTAATTTCTATGAGGCCGAATCGGAATTCAAAGCCCATGTGCCATTCGAAATTATCAATCAAAGACCAGTAAAAAAATCCCCTGACATTGACGCCGGATTTGATCGCCCGTGCAACTTCCTGAAGATAGGCGATTAAAAAGCGATTTCTTCTGTCATCGTTTGTGGAGGCAATTCCGCATTCGGTGATATAAATGGGTAGGCCATCCGCAAAATCAGTCAGCACTTCAAAAATTCCTTCCGGAAACAGTTCCCATCCTAAATCAGAAGCATCGTGAAGCTGTTGTATGACGCCTTGCGCGTGAGGGATAAGACCGTCACCTTTAATACGGATATGAAAATAATAGTTAATCCCCAAAAAATCGTGCGTGCCGCGGGTTGCAAAGTAGAATAAATGGTTTGAAAAAAGATCGCTAAAAAAAACCGCCAGTTGTTCTTTAATTGAATGTTTATGATACGACTCAAATGACAAAATATTATTGGCAATGCCAACAGGTTTTCCTGCAGGAAATAAAGAATGCAAATATTTATAGACTCTTTTGTGGGCAGATGTTAAGTTCAGGAATGTCTTGACTTGCCCAAACCAGCTCTTTTTGGAATGTGGCCAGACTCTTGCTATGTATGTTTCGTAAATATAAACCCCCGGCTCATTTAAGGTGATCCATAAATCAACATATTCGCCGATTTCCGGAACAATTTTTCTGATAAAGCGCTCAAAATACGCGGGAGTTTTTCCGTTTTCCCACCCTCCGCGGTCAGCCACCCATTTGGGTAAAGTGACATGCCAAAGAGTAAGCATGACAGTAATCCCTCTGTCTTTTAAGGCTTTTAAGACTTTTTTATAATGTTCGATTTCTAAAGGATCAAATTCGCCTTCTTTAGGTTCTATCCGCGACCATTCAATAGAAAGTCTGTGGGCATTGTGGTTTAAATTTTTTATCAAATCAAAATCTTCAGCGTATCGGTTGTATTGATCACAGGCCTGCCCTGAGCGTAAATGGGGAGGCTGATGATTTTGTTCCCACTCCCACCAGTCGTTATTTTTGTTATTGCCTTCAACCTGATGGGCAGAGGTAGCTGATCCCCATAAAAATCCATCCGGAAATTTTAAGGTTTGGTGATCGTGGTGTTCATCATGCAGGCTTTGCGGCATGTATACATATTAAGGCTTCTTACTGCACTATTTCAACGCTCACCTTATTGTTTAAGTATGCAAACTTGAAAGTTACGGGGTTACCTTTGTTGTTTGTGATATAAAGGTTTTGGCGGCTGTTGGATCCTGATGCTCCGGGAGTATAATAAATGGAAACGCCATAGTTTTTAGGGATATCAGGGATTTGTGCAAAATCATGGTTTACCGGTGCTTCCACAGTAAGTCCTGCTTCCTGCGCAGCCTGATTAATTAAAGAAGCTAAATGACAAACACCATCTCCGAATAAATACCCGTCAGTTTTAAAGCCCTCAAGAGCATTAAAATGAGCGTTGGTGGTTTTAACCAGGCTTTCCCGGTATTTTTCGGCAACATCCTGGTGGAATGCGAAAGTTTTACTTGGCTCAAGGCTAAACTCAAACTGGAAAGGTTTTGTAATTTCCTCCCAAACAATATCTTTGACTGAGGATACTTTACCGCTGGCATAGGCAAGATTTAACAGAATGTTTTTTTTGAAAACATCATTAACAAAGCTGTTCGGGTAACGGTTATCTAAAGACATCTCTTTGCGGGTGAGTATATATCTGCTTTCAGCCGGAGTGGCTATATCGTTATTATTGACTGTTCCGGGAAGAAAACCAAAAGCAAAGGGCATAATGGCCAGAAGCTTTAGATATGGCTTGAATTTAAGCATAAAGGGGGTAGTATAGCATACTATGAGATATTAGTCAAACTTAAGAGGGGTATGTGATATGATTAATTTGTGATCAGATTTCTGCCTTTTATTTTAATACCTGTTCTGATTCTGGGAGCTTTGGGATATTGGCGGTTTACTGCAAGTCAAAAAAGTTTAGCCACTCCGCAGGCACAAAGCGAAACTGACTCTCAAACTCTCATGGAAGTTCCAAAAACCCTGCCGCAGGCTTCTTTGGAAGACCGGATTAGCAGTCTCGAGGATACAAATCTTAAGCTGGTTGCAGAAATCAATAAATTAAAAGCCGCCCCCCTAAGCTCGCCTGATTCAGCTGCAGCAGACACGCAGGCTTCTTTGACGGAATTAAAAGTGCGGGTTTCTGCTTTGGAAAAGGCCTCTCCAACAACCTCAACTGCCTCTAAATACCCTTTATATATACCCTTGGGTGCAGGCGGGGGTCCCTGGGCGGATCAGGATTGGCATACTCTCACAGAGTACCAGGCACCAATAAATGCAGATAATTATTCAGGTTATTCCGGAATGCAGCTTGAGGCTAATTTCAGGTTAACTGAAGCAGCAGGCACAGGCTCTATTAGGCTGTATAATGTTACAGACGGGAGCGTAGTATCTTCTTCTCAGCTGGATACAACAGGTACGGCTTTCGGTGTTCAAACTTCCGGCTCTTTTAAGCTTCCGGCCGGGCAAAAGACCTACACAATTCAGGTAAAAAGCACTTCAAGTAAGGATATATTTGTTCAATCAGCCAGAATTAAGGTGAATTTTTAGAGCAAACTTATTAGGTTTCAAAGACTGGTTTGCATTCTGGAATAGTTTTTGGTTTTTTGACCTTTTCTCCCATGTCAGGAGCGAGTCCTACTAAACCGTTGCCTTTAGGTGTGACTACATACACAGGTTTATCATTGATGCCGCTATGGAGAAGGGCCAACCTGTATTTTTCGTAATGTCCTGTTTTTCTGTAAGCTGCCCCGTAAGTTGTTTCTCTTAAATAACCTTGTTCGATAGCTTGATCAAGCGGAGGGCAGTCAAAACAGAGTGCGTGTGCAAGATCAAATATATCGAATAAATTTGTCGGAGTATGCAGCCATTGAGGATTGCCTTTGACTTCATCTAAAGCAAATACATATAATCTTCCATTATATATTTGTCTGTTATAAACTTGATCTTGCAGTCTAAATTCCTTGGGTCTACGAAAATCGAAACCTGCATATCTGCCCGCAGCTGCAGAAGAGATCTGAAGAGATGTGCCGGCTCTATTAGGATGATAAAGCTCAGGGTTTATTATGGAATTCTCGAGTAATCCAATTCTTCGTTCTCTATCAAAAAGAAACCTTCTGCTTAGAGGATCTTTAAGAGCCTCACGCCCTTCCTGAGTAGTCAGAAATTTTGAATAAAGCGCTAATCTCCACAGAGCGTTAAAGACGATATGACTAACAGGATCATCTCTAAGAAAATCCCGCACTTTTTTAGAGGTAGGATCTTCACTAAAACTGCTAAATTCATCTTTATTTCTTGGATCACGATCTTTTTTAGATTCAGCCATGCTCGATATTTTACTATCTTAGGGAGAGAAAATCAAACTATGAGATTATTTTGCAGGGGCGGAAGGAATCGAACCCTCGTCAGGAGTTTTGGAGACTCCGGTCCTACCACTGAACGACGCCCCTAGATGCGTAAGAATAAGTATATCAAAAACCTAAGAAAAATAGGTGGTTTAAAGCTTGGCTTCTTTGTGTTCGGAGGTTTTTCTACAGTGTTTACAAAATTTGTTCAAAGTCAGCTTTTCTTTAATATTTACCGTGTTTTTCGTTGCAGTGTAATTTTTGTTTTTACAAACAGAGCATTGAAAAGTAAATAAACTCCGGTTTCCTTTTTTAGCCATAATCAATGGATTATATATTAGCAGAGGGTAAAACTGCAAGAGCGGAGCCGACTGTGGGAATCGAACCCACGACCTGCTCCTTACCATGGAGCTGCTCTACCACTGAGCCAAGTCGGCATTTTCAACAACGAACGTTTTTGGATGTACTCTTCCGGGGATAACTATGATTTTAAGATATCCGCTGAACGCGGATTAGTTTGTGGTTATCCCGTCCCGATAAGGTTGCTTATCGGGACCCACTGAGCCACTTCGGCACAAGACAACATTTTAGCATATTTTCTTAATCTGTTCCTAATCTTAAATTAAGTAAACTTACAACTTAAATATACCAAAAAGGAGGCAAATATGAGAAAAAAGGGTATTTTTTTGATTATCTTTTCGCTGGCTGCAACCTGCGGTCTTTTTATTTTGGCAAAGACAAACCCGGCTATTATAATACAAAAACCTGTTTTATCCATTTCGCAAATCTCTTCACTTTTGGGGATGATATTTTTTTGCTATGCATTTTTCCTCTCCGGCAGGTTTTCGTTTTTGGAAAATATCTTTGGCAGCTTGGATAAGGTATATAAACTGCATCAAATCACAGGCCGTCTAAGCTTTATCTTAATTATTTCCCATTTTATATTTTTAATCTTTAACTATTTGGGCAACAGCGTTATGCTGAAGCTTTTGCTTTTGCCCGGACAAAATCTTTCCTATAACCTTGGAATATTGGGCCTTTGGTCGATGTGTCTTGTTTTAAGTTCTATTTTATACTCGTCTTTAGAGTATCAATGGTTTATGCGTATCCAAAGATCTTTTATAATCCCGTTTACTTTTGGAGTTTGGCATATGTTGGTTATCCCTTCTGATATTTCAAGATATATGCCTCTTGCTATTTTCCTGCTTCTGCATGTAGCGGTGGCGTATGTTTCCTGGATCTATAGGGTTATTTTATACCCTTTTTTCGGTCCGCGTTTTGAATATAAGGTGGAATCTTTTCAGGTGTTCCCAAATGATGTGATAGTGCTTTCCTTAACCACTGAAGGCAAAAAAATGCCTTTTTTGCCCGGACAGTTTGCATATGTTAAGTTTGAAAGTTTGGGCATTAAAAAGGAATTTCACCCCTTTTCCATTGCTTCCTCGCCCTTGGATGATAAGCTCAGGCTTGCAATAAGGGCTTTTGGCGACTTCACCACTCAGGTTAAAACAATAAAAATAGGGGAAAAGGCTACCTTAATGGGTCCATACGGGAAGTTTTCGGAGCGCTTTTTTGACCGGAAAGATTCTGTGTGTATTGCAGGCGGGATTGGGATTACGCCGTTTTTGGGAATGATTAATTATTTCAAAGACAGCAAGTTAAAGGAAGTAAAAAACGTTCACTTATTTTACTCGGTCAGGAATGAAACAGATAATGTATTTCGCCAAGAGCTTGAAGAGATATCAGTTAATGTCCAACAGAATTTGTCATTGAATATTATTCATACGGAAAAAGACGGCCGGCTTGATGCCGGTTTTATTCAGAATGCTTTGGGAGAGCTTAAAGAAAAATTGTATTTTTTATGCGGACCCAAAATAATGATGGAAGATATTGCAAGCCAGCTTAAAAAACTGCGTATTCCGGCCAGAAATATCATTTATGAGGATTTCAGCTTTCAATGAAGATAAATGAAACATCTAGCTTCGCTTACAACTTTTTTTATAACATTTCTTTTTGTGGTGTATCTTGGGATTTTTGCAGGTTTCCAAATCAATGGTTTTATAGCCAATAAAAAAATTGTTATTGCAGATACTACGCCTTTGTCTTCGCCGGCAACTTCTCCTTCTTCTGCGGGTGTGCCGACCCCTGCTCCTTCAGCTAATAAAATTGCACAAGTTCTCCAAACACAGACAAAATCCACAAATAAAGCTCCTGCACAGCAGGCGCCTGCCGAACCAGCTCCTCCTGCCCAGGAAGCTCCTGCGCCTGCTGCTTCCACAGCATCGTCTCCTCCGGCCGGTGATACTTCTCCGTCTGCACCTCAGCCAAGCGAGCAACCTCCGGCTCCGGAACCCACACAAGAACCAGCTCCTCCTGCACCTGATCCAAGGTGTATTGTCACAATTTCCGGCAGTCAATATGACGTGACTGTTTATAGGAACGCTCACTCGGGAGGGAATGTATTCCAATGCGGAACAGACATGACAGCGGTTTTTCTTAGCCAGCATCCGGCAAGCTACTTGCAAAAAATGGCCCAATACAAGATTTAAGAATAGACTGGAAATTCCAATACAATCTCAGTGCCTTTTCCGGCTGTGGAGCTTATTTTTAGATTGATTTTGTAAAGATCCACAATTCTGCGCACAATTGATAATCCTATGCCGTGCCCTAATGCTTTTTTCCCGCTTTTACCCCTGTAGAATCGTTTACCGATCCGCCCGAGATCATATTTGTCCATCCCGGCTCCCTGGTCAATGATATGCAGAATAACTTGGTTTTTTGCTCTTTTAGTCCGGATAATAACGCCGGTATTTTCCCTGCTGTATTTAATGGCGTTTGATAGAAGATTCCTTATAAGTATTTTTGCGTATTCTTTGGGGATAAAGATAGTGGTCTCGCGGTCAAGCTCGGTAATGAGTTCTATTTTTCGGTTGCCGGCTTCTTTCCGGAAGGCTTCTTCTGAGTCTAAGATTATCTGATTAATGGATAATCTGTCTGAGGGAAGTATTATCCCCGGTTGAAGGCGGGAAAGGAACATTAATTTGTCCAGCATATTGTTGATTTCAAAAAGATCGTTCCTTATTTCTTTGTGAATTTGGCTGCTGTTTCTGTTTGAAGAAATTGCCAGATCAAAAGAGGAAATAGCTCTGGTTAGGGGGGTTTTAAGTTCATGTGAGGCATTGGCAATAAATTCTTTTTGCTGTTCTGACATGGATTTTAACCTGATCATCATTTCGTTAAATTTTTTCCCCAATATCACCAGCTCATCAGATTTATGCCCGGTGGTATCTAAGGTTTTGTCCAGCTGATCTAAGTTAATAGTGGCAATTACACCTGTTAAATCCTTGATCGGTTTGAATATTCTGTGTGCGACTTTTCGGCTTAATAAGAGGCTGAAAAGAACGCTTGATAAGATTAACCCGATTAGGGTGAACAGGATAATTTTTTCCAATGTTTCAATTTGAGATAAGGATTTGGCTGCAACAATGGTTCCAAAACTCTGGCCGCTGTTTTTAATCGGTGCAATATATACAGCTAAGTTCTGTTCACGCCAGGGAATTGTCTGAGTGGCAGGTTTTAGGGAGTTTTGGGTATTTGTGGCCAGTTGTGCCAGGATATTTACCGAATTTTGGTCAGTTTCCTGATATAAATTCAAAATCCCGTATCCTCTGACTACTTTTAAATCTTTGTCCAGAAGCAGGATTGAAATATTTGATTCTGTTGTCTGGTCTGCAAGCGAGCTTCCGGTTTGATCCTTAATTATCTTGATTAAATTATTTTCTATGGCTATATGATTTCTTAAAGCATTAACAGATTCAACTGAAACCTCTTTTTGGATCTGATAAGTTAAAACAATATGTAAGACCAGGAAAAAAATAGCTCCGACAAAAGCTATAAAAAGGGAAACATAGACGCTAAAAATCAGCGAGAATTTTTGTCTTGTTGTGAGCGCCATAGCATATATCCTTTGCCTTTTATGGTTTTGATAAGGTTTTTGCTAGTCTTTAATTTCTTGCGCAAATATCTTATATGTACATCTACAGTATTTGAAAACGGATCAATATTTTCTCCCCAGACATGATCTAAAAGATCCTGCCGGGAGAATGTTGTGCCGTTTTTTAGGGCTAAATACTCTAAAAGTTCATATTCTCTGGGTGCAAGAATTATTGTTTTTCCTGCCAAATAGACCTCCCTGGAATTGGTATCTATTTTTAAATCCCCAACTGTTATTATGGGAGACGAGGTTGATAAATCCTTTCTTTTGATGATGTTTTTGATTCGGGCAAGCAGTTCTTCCAAAGCAAAAGGTTTGGTTAGATAATCATCTGCTCCATGTTCTAGTCCTGCAACCTTATCTTCGATTTGGCTTTTTGCAGTTAACATAAGGATTGGAGTTATAATTTCTCTTTCGCGCACCAGTTTTAGAAGTTTTAATCCGTCGCCGTCAGGGAGCATCCAGTCTAAGATGACACCATCATAATCTTCGGTGGAAAGAAGGTATTCAGCTTCTTCAAATGAGGGTGCAATTTGGCTTGAGAAATTGGATTTATGTTTGAGGTAGTCGGAGATATTATTTGCGATCCGTCTGTCATCTTCAACGATTAATATTCTCACGGCGCAATTTTAACATTAATCATCGTCTTCGTCATCCTCATATGCTCTTTGGAACGCCTGATAAAGCTCATGAGAATCAGAATCTTCATCATTTTCTCTTTCTTCATCTTCATCCTCATCTTCTGATCTGCTGGAAATAAAGTTTTTGGCAGGAGCTGGGCTTTTGGCAGGAGAAGAGACAGTAGGTGCTAAAGAGGTTGGTGTTTTGGCAGGCGCCGGTTGAACAACGACTGGTTGTACGGTTACAGCAACTGCAGCTGGTTTTACTGTTGGTTTGGGAGCAGCAGGAGTATTTCTTTTTGTTGATGCTTGTTTGGCTATAGCCGGCGCAGGTGAAGAAGATGCTTCTGTAGATTCTTCCACTTTTTGAACTTCCGGGATTTTAGTTTTCGGCATAGTTATTGCACTGTCTTGAAAGAGAGACTGGGCTCCGCTTGAGGCAAAGGCAACGCTTGTGAATACGACTCCGCTTAAAAGCACCAATATCTTTTTTGAAAGTAAAAATCCCAATTTGTTCAAAAAAATATCTCCTTTATTTTCAACAATAATACCAAAGTTAATATTAAGAACAGATTAAGAAGCAGGGGAAGATGGGACTTTGTGTTCTCGTTCCAACATGGTTGCCTCCAAAGCAGCATTTTTTGCTGATATCTTATCAAGTAATGTGGAAATTCCAGACGAGGTTGATGCTAAGAGTTTACCCGCCACTTTAGCAGATTTAATTACCCAAAAATATAATTTAACTCCTCAATTTTCTTAACCGCCAATTTCTGCCATTGCCTTTATTGAGATTTCTAAAATTTGGGGTTAGAGCATGACAATTAGGGCAAAGTAATTCCAAATTATCTTCTTTATTATTTTCTGCATTTCCATCAATATGATTAATTTCTAAAGGGACAACTAATGTTTTTGGATGTTTTTGATCCCAACCGCATTTTGAACATTTATCGTTGTATTTTTCTTTTAAGTAATGTCTTAAATAGGCAGATATCGTTTTAGTATTTATACCAATGACTCCATTTTCTAGACCATGTTTCCAGCGTGCTATATATTGTTTGTAATAATTATTCCATTGACAATAATTAGAACAATATTTGTAAGAAGATCTTTTTATTTCTTTCTGGCAGGTGAAACAGAAATGAAGATGTTTTCTTTTAGGATTGCTTATAGCGGCAGAACAACTATGGCTACAATATATTTTAGGATCATAGGGTTTGGTAGAGAATATTTTATTACAAGCAGGGTTTTTACACCTCTTTTTAACATGCGGTTTGATTAAGGAGTTAAGTTTGCCATCTCTCCAGGCTCTTTTTGTGATAATTGATTGTTTGAGTTTATAGTCAGGATCATCATAAAAAACAAGACGCATATTATTAAAGTACCCGAAAATAGCCCGAAAAGTCAATATGGTAAATATACTATCGAATGAGCCGACGGGGAATTTTGCAATCCCGGCCTGACGCTTACAAAGCGCCTGCTCTACTTCTGAGCTACGTCGGCACAAGCTCTATTCTATCAATTTTAAGCTCAAAGTACAAAATGAAAATTTAACAACTGGAAATTAAGTGGACTTTGTTGTCCACGGAGTAAATAACAGACAAAAGACCGGTCAAAACATACCCAAAACACTCAAAAAGATAATTCCTCCCTACTTGGTCGTTGAGCCAAATTTCCTCCTCAGCAATGCTAAGGTGGGTGTTCTGATCTGATGTCGCTTAATGCGATCCATCGGATACATCAAACTCCCAAAAAGTTACGAATCAGTGAAGAAAAATATTTTGGCTTTAAACGTACTAAGCAGGGCAGTCACACATTGCGAATGCTCTGCGTGATAAATCCCTCAGGCCATCTACAAAATGCCCTTTAGGATAGTTTTATTATAATCCCGGCAGACAAAATTTGTCAATAACAAAAAGCACTACCGGATACTTGAGCAAATCTTCCGGTAGTGCGTTAGAACACCTTTATTTAGCCCTGAGTTTACTTAACTATGTTTAAGTTATGTAAAACTCCTGGCAACATGGTTGCGCCCATTCCCCTTACTTCAATCTTCAACCTTTGATCCTCATCACCTAAAACGAAAGGAGTGATGGTTTGGACACCCATCGGGTCGACCAAAAGTGGTGCAAGCTGATGTGCTGCAAAGCCTCTGGCTTCAATCTTGAGCCTATTTTCATCCTCATCAACTATGATGAATGGTGTAGTTACACCGGCTGTTGTAGGTACAACAAAAGGCAGTGCTTCGTCAGCTCTGACTTCGATTTTTACTCTTGCATCCTCGTCAAAACCCAGGATGTCTTCTACGTCAATGTCACCGCCTCCATGAGCCCAAACTTGCGGAGCTGCAAACAGCGCCAATGCCAGTATGGGCAGAATAGTTAACATTTTCCAGTTCATATATTTTCACCCCCTCTCATTTGCTCTCTTGCAAAGATATAAACGTACAGGGAAGGGATTTGTTACATATTTTTTTGTAATAAATTTCTTACAGATCCGTATCTACCTTTAGGTGTAAAATTAACGGTATGGAAACGGAAATTTTATACCTTGTTAGACAGTCTAAAAAAGGAAGAAAGGAGGCGTTCGGGAAACTTTATACTTTATATCTAAAAAAAGTATACAGGTTCATTTATTATATGGTATATGATACTGCTGTTGCTCAGGATTTGACCCAGGATACCTTTTTTAAGGTATGGAGGTCTATATCCGGCTTTCGGGAAGATAAGGGTACTTTTTCCGGGTATTTGTTTGCAATTGCCAGAAATGTGGTAATTGATTACAGCCGGAAGAAAAAAGAATCAAGAATTGGTCCTGAAATGGAGGATAACATTGCCTCGAGCGAAGATATTGAAGAGCAATTAGTTGCAGAAGAAAATAGGAAAGACGTACAAAATTCTTTGCAAAAATTGGATGGTGACAGCCGACAGCTGATTATCTTCCGCTATTTTGAGGAACTGTCGATATCGCAAATAGGCGAGGTTTTGGGGAAAAAAGATGGAAATGTGCGGGTTTTAATATTTCGGGCTCTTAAGAAATTAAAAAAAATTATGGGAGGAAAATAATATGCACGACTCATTAAAAAAATTGAAAAAAGATTATTTAGATATAGAACCTCAGACTCTTTTAGAGTCAGGCTGGCGAGGCTTGGAACAAAGGATTGACCGGCAAAGGTACTCCCGGAGGTTATTTGCATTTTCCGTGATTTTTTCCGTAATCCTTTTGGTTGCAACTGGGACTTTTAGCGTGCAGATGACACAAGCCGCTCTCCCCGGGGAGGTTTTGTATCCTTTGAAGAGGACTTCCGAAAATGTTGTCACACTGTTAAGTAACGATAAAAATATGCCGGTTGAAAACCGGGTTAAAGAAATCATGGGATTGGTGGAAAAAGAAGAAAAGTTGGAAAGAGAAAAAAGTTTAAGACAGCAGGAAGTGCATGTAAAGATTTTAGAAACAGTGGGAGAGTATAGCAAAAATGTATCTGAAGTAAGAGGGGATCTGGAAAAATCAGGCTCAAAAGATGAAAACTTTCAAAAAAGACTGGATGATCACCGCGGTAAATTTGAAAGCTTAATACAAAAACACCCCTCATGCGCTAAAGAGCTTCAGGGAGCCATAGAGATAACCAAAAGCGGAAAAAGTGAAGACGGAAATAAAGATGAAAATGGAAACAGCGGTGGCAGCGGAAGCAGTGGAAAAGGCTCCTAAGATTTATGCGCAAACCCCGGTTGTTTTTTATCTACCTGGCTATTTTTGTAAATATTGTCGGTTTTGGGATGGTTTTTCCTCTTTTGCCTTTTTATGCTCAGCATTTTAACGCAAGCGATACAACTATCGGACTTTTGGCAGCCAGCTTTGCAATTGCGCAATTTTTTCTTGCCCCGATTTGGGGAAGGCTGTCTGACCGGTTTGGCAGAAAACCCATACTTGCCGTCGCTTTGATTGGTTTAAGCTTATCTTTTTTAATGTTTGGATTATCAACTTCTTTATTTGGGCTGTTTGCGGCAAGGATACTGCAGGGATGTTTTTCTTCTGCCTCGATTGCGGTTGCGCAGGCGTATGTGTCTGATGTGACAAGTAAAGAAGACCGGATTAAAGGAATGGGAAATTTGGGCGCGGCGCTTTCTGCGGGATTTGTTTTTGGCCCGGGTATGGGAGGAATTCTGTCGGGAATAAGTCTGTCTTTTCCTTTTTTTGTGGCTGCGGCTATTGCTTTGGTTAACTTTGCTGGAGTGCTTGTTTTCCTGCCGGAATCATTAACTAAAAAGGCAGAAAAGCTGGTTATTAAAGAGGGCTTTTTTAATCTTAAGCATATGTATCTTGGCTTAAAAGGGGAGATGGCTCCTTTTTTTATTTTGAATTTTCTCTGGTCTTTTGCAATCACCAACAATGAGGTGGCGGTGCCTCTTTTTGGGAGCGAAAAGCTAGACCTGCATGTTAATACAATCGGCTACTTTTTTTCCATACAGGGACTTTTGGCTGTATTTGTGCAGATATTTTTAGTATATAAAATTACCCGCTTTTTTGGCGAACACAAAACAGTAATAATTGGCATATGCATTTTGGCCGCAGGTTTATTTCTAATTCCTTTTGCCAAATCCCAAATATTTCTTTTGCTTTTTATGGCTTTCATGATTGCCGGATCTTCTATGACAAAGCCGACTCTGGCCTCCTTGGTTTCCAAGCATACAAAAGAAGGGCAGGGTACAACTATGGGTATTTTTGCCTCATTTGAATCATTAGGAAGGGTGTTCGGGCCGCTTTTAGGGGGTTGGCTATTTTCTACTTTTGGATTCCATTCACCCTTTACCATTTCTGCTGTTTTGATCTTGTTAACGCTGGTTTTTGTAGTACAGGTAAAAGGTTTTTTAAGACACAAATAAATATCCTGTCGAAAAAAGTTGTATAATTAAAAATATGAAAGCAAGTATTTTATTAAAATATGAAAATAAATGGATTGCCTTAAGTCAGGATAGATGTAAGGTAATTGATGCAGCAAAAACTCTTGATGGGCTTTTTAAGCGTCTGGCAAAAACAAAAACAAAAGATGTAATACTTCATTTTGTTCCTCCTCTGAATTCCTATCTTTCACCATAACAATTATGGGTAAAGTAACTGGTTATTCCTATATACCTCAACCGTTTGGAATAGATCCTGTCAATAAGAAATTAATAGAAATTTATCGTCCTATGATTGCTATCAGAATTTCTAAAGATCACGGGACAATATCTCTTCCTTTTGATGCTTTGTTAGATTCAGGTTCTGATAGAAATTTATTTCCCTTAGGATTTGCCACTTCTATAGGACTTCAATTTAAGAAGACTAAGCCTAAGCAAATAATTGGGATAGGAAAAGTAATCATTGATGCATATTCATCAAGTATAAATATTTGGATTGGTACTACTAAATATCAGACAGAGGTTGATTTCAGTCCGCAACAACAGACACCATTATTAGGCAGGAACGGTTTTTTTAATCTTTTTAAATCCGTTAAATTTGATGAACAAGGTCAGTTTGTCTATATAGAAGAATAATGTAAATAGACGTACGCTTATTACTTCCTGGCTGTATATATACGGTATTTAATAAGTCCTTTTTCATAAAAATGCAGGGCAGTTACTTAAAATCCAAGAAATCCGGAGAAAAGTCCCACAAAAAAGCCTAGAATGGTGTGAAGCAGGGAAGATCCGCCAAAAGGAATCATCAGTAGAATCAAAAGAATAAAAATCCCATAAGGCTCAATTCTTTGAAATGACCTTGCCAAATTTAAGGGAAGCTGGGATAACAGTATCTTTGAGCCGTCCAAAGGCGGAATCGGAAACAGGTTAAAAATCCCCAAAACCAGATTAATCATAATGGTAAACCGCAGAACTGATCCTACAATAGGAGGAAAAGTCTGCGGTAAGGCGTTTAAGAAATGATAAATTAAAGATGCAACAATAGCCAGCCCAAAATTTGCTAAAATCCCGGCTGCTGATACCAAAAGCTCTCCTTTTCTAAGGTTTGTAAAATTTAAGGGATTAACAGGAACCGGTTTTGCCCAGCCGAAAAGAATCGGAGAACCTGTGAAAATTAAAAGCGCAGGCAGCAAAATTGTGCCAAAAAGGTCAATGTGAGGGATGGGGTTTAAGGTTAAGCGTCCGGCGCGCTCTGCAGTATGATCTCCGAATTTTAAAGCCACCCATCCGTGCATGACTTCATGCAGGATTACTGAAAAAAGTAAAACTATTATAGATAAAGCAAAAAATTCCGGCATAATAAATTAAATTACAAAATATAAATTACAAGTTTTCCAAACAAGTTTCAATAATCAATTTTCAAAAAATATGGCACTTGGTGCTTGAGATTTGGTGCTTTATTTGTTATAGTCTACCACATGTTAGTATGTATTCGGTGTAGAAAAGGTAAAAATACTGTGAGTTTTTCAAGGCACAAGAAAGGTTCTTCCGGAGCCGGTGGTACCTGGGCTCTTCGAGCGCCGATTCACAAAAGGACACAAAAGGCTAATTTGCATGTTTTCAAAGGTGAAAAATATTGTACAAAATGCTTAAGAACAGTTAAAAAGAGTTTACAATCTCAAACTAAGTCTGAAACCATTTCTCAAACTCCTCCTGTTTCAGTCTAATCGTAGTTTACATACATTTTAGGGGAAAATCAGGGTAGCCGTTGAGAAAGTCTTTTAAGGGTAATACTTTTTTTCCTTCCATTTGGATTTTTCCATCAGGATAGAATTTAACAATTTTATTGTTCCAGCGCGTCCAAACTCCTGGCCAGGGATAATATGCCCGGATCATTTTATCCAATTTTTCCGGTGATGGAGGATTTTGTATATCAAAATAGCCACTTTCCCGGCTTAGAATTGAGCAGTAAGTTGCCTTAGTGTCATCTTGTGACATAAGTTTAATTTTTCCTGATATAAAATCTGTAATAACTTTGGGTAAAACCTCACTTGCCCGAAGAAACATTTTTTTACTCAAAATATCAAAATTATCCTTATCTGAAAGCCCTAATGTCTCTTGATAAATTATGGGTCCGTGATCTATTTCTGCATCCATTTTTATAATAGTGATGCCGGAGGTTTCATCGCCGTTTAAGATGGCTTGTTGGATAGGTGAAGGCCCCCGGTATTTGGGTAAAAGCGAAGGATGGATATTTATACAGCCATATTTTGGGGTATTTAGTTCTTGCGGAGTGAGAATTTTCCCGTAAGCAGCAATTACTCCTAAATCAGTGTTGTTAAGTGATTCAACAAGGGTAAAATGTTTAACCAGGGTATCCTGAATAGGTTGAACAAATGGCGGTGTTCCTAGAAAAGTTACTTTTAAATCTTTCATAAAGTCATTCTGAGCGATTAGCCCGCTTCGCCAAAGCGATAGCGAGGCGAGCGAAGAATCTCTTGCGTATGCAAGAAATCTCAAACAAGTTGAGAGATCCTTCGGGCTTCGCCCTCAGGATGACACTAAAGTGTCACCTCCTGAAATGTATCTGTTCCTGTTTTATCTTTGCCTGTAAATTTATAAAACCTGCCTTTTTGTTCCAAACATCTGTCTGAAAATAATATTCCGTTTAAATGATCTATTTCGTGTTGGAAAATCCATGCAGGAACTCCTTTTAAAGAGGCTGTAACGGTTTTTCCGGATGTATCCTGATAAGAAACTTTAATCTGTAAAGCCCGTCTGACTTCGCCCCACATATTGGGAACAGATAAGCATCCTTCGAAATATTTTTTTGTCCTTTTGCCAAAAGAGATAATCTTGGGATTAATGACAGATATGAATCCGCCAGCTGGCGGATCGGTGTCTTTGGCCACGAAAAAACTGCCTTCAAGCCCAACCTGGGTAGCAGCAAGACCAACCCCCTCAGGATCTTTGAAGGTTTTGGTTAATTTAACCATTTCTTCTAAAGTTTTAATAAGTCCGTTATTTATTTTTTTTACGGGTTTGGTTTGAACCCGAAGCCGTTCATCAGGCGCTTTAACAACATTCATAGGCTCAAGTTTACCATTTTTACCGTATATTTTCCAGATTATGGGTTTCTTTTCTAAGTTGGCCGAGCCTCCACATAAAAACGCGGGCTTTGGATTTGGCCGCAGTATAACCTTTGGTATAGTTTAAAGCTTCTTCAAGGATAGCTCTGTTATAATTTTTTGCCAGTTTCATATAGAGAGAATAGTGCTTTGTATCCTGCAGGCTTTCTGCCAAATAAACTCCATACATTTGAAATTCCTTAGAAATATTTTTAGGGCGGTCTTTAAATTTGGCCTCTGCTATTGCAGTCTTAATAGACTTCATTTTGCGTCACCGGACTTTGTTGCTTCTTGGAGTTGTGCGACTGCTTCCAGATAATTGGGCTTTAATTTTAAGGTCTGCCTTAGGGTTTCGATAGACTCATCTTTTTTACCGATGGATTCTAGAATGAGTGCTTTATTATACAAAAGCTTTGGGTCGGTTGGAGCAAGTCTAATGCTTTTATCTAAAGCTTGCAGAGCTTTGTCTGTAAAGGCATTATCAATTAAAGAGAGTTCAAAATAGGTTCTGACAGCTGTGCGGAGATAAGAAACATTTCTGGGATTTTCCTTTAGGACCTTTTCAGTATGTAAGTTTGCCTCATCTTTTAGTTGTCCTGATAAAGTGGCATCAGTTTCTTTTAAAGCAGCTGCTGCCTGAGCTGCCGCAAATGCCAGTTCAGACCTATAAAATGGTTCTCCTTTGTTTAAGATTGAAGCAAATGCAAGCAAATCATAAGCTGCTCCCGGATTGCCAGCGTCTTGAGCCCTTTCGCCTTTGGCAAATAAAGTATCTGCGTACCAAAGCTGGAAAAGCGAATATAGGAAAAAGAGTGTAAGAAATGCAACAATACCTTTGGCTGCCTGGGTATAGAAAGGACGGCGGTAAATAATAGCGTATAGGGTATAGCGTATAGGGTATAGTTTTTTAGGCAGATTCAGGATGCTTGTAGATTCTGTTGCAACAAAAACAAGGGCTGGAAAAAGGTAGAAGAAAACAGCAATAATAACTACGGAAAAAAGGAAGAAGTTGTAGATTAGGTAGGAAATATAGCTTGCAAGCAAGCTGGTAGTGAGTAGTAAGTAGTATGTATTATGGGTTTTAATGTCTTTTCCCTTAATACTTAATACATAATACTTAATACTCCAGAGAATGAAGACACCAATAACTATCATATAAGTTCCAAAGCCTATTATTCCTGTAGTTGCCAAATAGTTAAGGTATTCATTGTGTGCCTTATTGTATAAAAAGTCCCATTCAGAAGTGATATTGTGTTCCACTGGCCGGTATTGGTAGTAAATTTGGGCAAAGCTTTCCAATCCTGAACCAAAAATAGGATAGTTCTTAAAGATATCTAAAGCACCTTTCCATACAATAAACCTGATCTGGCCGGATTCTGTGCCGCCGGTCTCAAGTTGGGTCCCTCTGGAAGGTGCGGCAGGCAAGGTAATGCCGGGTCGAGCTGGTGCTGCAAATTTGGAGATTAATCTAAAAGAAGTTAAGGCTGAACCAAAAAGAAGATTAATAATTAAGAAAGAGATTATGATAATACTTACTTGTGTCATTCTGAGCGAAGAGAAGAATCTCGCGCGTATGCGAGCATCTGAAACTAGTTCAGAGATCCTTCGGGCTTTGCCCTCAGGATGACGTAAAAGATATAACACCAAAAATACCACAATCCCTCCTATTAGTCCCAGTGTTGGTCCGCGGGAATAGGTGAAAGTGAAAGCAAGGTAGAAGGTAATTAACAATGTAAAATGTACAATGTACAATGATTTTTTCGTTGCAGTTAAGAAGAAATAAAGAGCGGGAAAGATCAGCATTGCAAGATAGCTGGCCAGCCAGTTGGGCTGGCCTAACGTAGCAAATACCCTTTCCTGAACCTGTTGGACCCAGCAGCTGGCATTAAATTCCCCCCGCAAAATTACGCAGGAAGGCGAGACCCCTAAATGTTCGGATATTGCCCAGAGGGAAATCAAAAAACCGGAAGCCAACCCAAATTTAAGGATTGTTTTTACCTTTTGGAAATCCATATTGGAAACAAATGCCCAATATAAAAGAAGATATGAGATTAAGGATAGAAGGCCGCCGTTTGAGCGGGAATAATAGCCCCAAATGGATGTATGGCGGTCAATAGAAAAAATAGTGGATAAAATATTTGCCCCTAAAAATAAAAGTAAAGGAATATCCAGAGGTGTTCGTTTTATAACTAATCGTTTATCGTCAATAGATTTTAAAAGCCATGCTCCGACAATAAGAACTGTAAAAGCATAAACTAAAATCATCTTATTGAATTCAAAAAGTTCAAAGTTTAACGAAGTCCAAAAAAGAGGGGTTAGCAAAAAGAGCAAGTAGAAGCTGTAACTGATTACCTTATCCCACATTTGTATTATTTTAACAAATCCTCTGCCGGCTTTAAACCCTGTTTGATGTAGAATTCATCATAGGCAAACACTCCGTCTGCTTTGATTTTTTTAGCTACAGCAACTACGGAACAATCTATCAGGGTATTTTTTTTGCTGCCGGCCGGATCAAAAATGGCTGCGGCTTTCTTTAAAATCTCCGTATCAACAATATAGATTAGCAAATTGTCTTTTTTAATCATCTCTATGAGCTTAGTTGTGACAGTGGGAGCAGGCAAAACCCGCTGGAACAGTGAAATCACTTCAAAAATAACTGAAGTAGGGTAAAGGAGTTGATAGCCCCCGGTAATAAGAGACCGGAAAGTTTGGGTTGCCTTTTTATTTAATGGGTCATTGGGATTATAGAGGGCAAATATTGCATCGGAATCAACTATCACTGTTTTAACCATAGAGAATCTTATCTGCCTGTTTACGCAGATTAGATGGTAGACGTTTTAGTTCTTCCCTGGCTTCGGTTGCCAGCTCAAGCATGTCCAAAGCAGCCTGTTTTGTTTTAGCCTGCTCAAGCTCCTGTAAGTCTTCCAGGCTGACAATTGCAGCCTGTGGTTCGCCGCCGGTTGTTAAAACCACAGCCTGTTTTTTTGTTTTAACAGTATTGATAACGGACTTATAAGATTTTTGCAGTTTTCTGGCCGGGATAAAAGTATTTAGCATGGTAATTTTTATTATATCATAAAAATGATATCAGTTGTCAATATCATTAAGTGATATCACGAACAACCGTGATAATTTTGTCTTTTAAGATGTTGGAGCTATTTGAGGTGCTTTTGTTTTTTTCTTTTCCAGTACTTCTGCCATTAAGAACTGAAATAGTTCCTCAACTTTATGGCCGTGACCGTAAGACTCCTTGATTCTATTTATTGGATCTTTCATATCCAACTCATAATTAAGATAAATGTGATTGAATTTTGATTTCTCCAATTTCTCCAGTGAAACGATAGCATCATCAATTTCGTCTGAAGTCGTGATATTTGCTACAAAATTAATTAATTCTATTAAGAAATTCCACCTATTAGAACCATAGTAAGGATCATTATTGTCATAAGCTGTACCAACCTTTTGCCATATATCCCTGGCTGCAGAGGTTTTTAGATTTAAAAAGAAATTTTTATTCTTTTCCTTTCTGTCTGCTTCAGATATAGGTTGGATTAGAGGCTTATCCTGAACTTGTCCCCCTAATATTAGCCTATCAATTGATTCATCAGCTAATGCCTGTAGGTTTTTATAATCTTTCATTAGAAAAGTTCTGAAACGTCGTGCCAAATTTTGTGTACCTAAATCAGGTAGGTGAGTATGTAAAAATTCCATATATTGAGACTGATGACTTTTTAAGCTTGCTGCATGTAATCTGGCATTAGCAATAATTTGTGTTCTGAATATTTCTTCCCTTACATCTACTCCTTCAAAATTGAATATTCCATTTTTTAGGCCACGATCATAGGCAGCTAAAGATTGTATTTGCAAAGGGATGCGGGAAGCGCTAAGTTCTTTATTCAACTCTTTAACAAAGGAATATAATCCGGTTACAGAATCAAAAATATCTAATGCCGTGACGGGGTTAATGTCCGGATACATAAACAAAGCTATTCCACATTTACCGCCATTAGTATTTCTTCCCAGAACTAAGGCATTATCTTCAGGGAGATTGGCTCCGGAAAAAACAGCTATACCTCCGTCAGTTTCTCCGGCAAAGAATCTCAGCACCTCAAGTTCGTCAACATTAACAATTCCTTTGTTGCTGTTTAGAGTGTTTATGGTTGGGATTCTGATATTGACGGAAGGCAGGGAACGGATAGATCTAAAAGTTGCCATATGTACTGCAGCAAAACTTACCTGCTCAACTTGTAATTGTTCATAATTGCTTAAGTCTAAAACCCGACTTTTGCCATCAAAAACTTGATTCGGGTCAAAACCTTCAGGGGTATCCCGATAGCTGCAGGCTAAGGCTTGCTTGAATTCGCCATCAGTGCGTGATCCAATCATAACCATCTTATTCTTTCCTGCATAAAGAATAATACCCACTGGAGTAATTGTTCCTTTTTCCTCTGTTTCAGCCGGTAATTTTTCTCGCCAGAAATTCTGCAGGTTAGTTAAAGATACTGTTTTTGATCCATTTGTTTCAACCATGGGTGGGATTATATATAAAATAAGCCTAAATCGCAAAATCGGATAGCTTAAATACTGGATCTTCTCTTATTCTATGTTCACATTAATATTACGACCGTAGGGTTAATGTTGTGAGATTGCACAATACAGGCTGTAATGTAATAATCTCACTCATGCCTGAAATCCAAAAGCATTTACAAACCTTGGGAGCATTGAGACAAGCGTCAAGAAACGAGCATAGGTATTTTGTTTTTGAGATAAACAGGGATTGCAACCGTGCATGTTCTCACTGTGGTGTTCAGGCCTTGTATGACAAAAATACGGAATTCTCTTTAGAGAAGAAGTCATATCAGGTTATTAATAAATTGAAGATGGATTGAAGCACGGATTTTATGGTAAAATTAGCCTATGTTAAAGCAAACCAAAAAAGTTTCAGAATATGAGTTACCGATTAAAATTGAGCCTCAAAAAGAAGGGGGATATGTTGTGACTTGTCCCAAATGGTCAGACTGTTTTGCTCAGGGAGATACAGTTGATGAAGCTGTCTTGGAGATTACGGCTGTTGCGCAATCCCTTATTGAATTATACAAAGAAGAAGGTTTAAGGATCCCTCTAAAGACGCAAAAAGAAAAAAGTGTTACAACTCCTCTTACGTTACCTGTAATTGTAGCTACATGACATTCAGACCTTTTACTTATCGGGAATTAATCAAAAAAGTCCGCAAAGCAGGATTTGTTTTCAGAAGAAATACCGGCGGCACTCACGAAATCTGGTGGAATGAAAATAAAAAGAAAACGTGTATTATTCCCCATCACCATGAAATTAAATCAGGAACTATTAAAAGTATTCTTAATCAGATGGGAATAACTCAAAAGGAATTTGATAGAATTAAATAGAGAAAATGAATTTTAAGCTGCATGAGGATTATTTCAGGAGCATTATGTTTGGGGTGCAGGATGGGCTGGTTTCTACAACCGGGGTGGTGGTGGGGATTTCTGCCGGAGTGTCAAATCCTGCAATTATTATTTTAGCTTCTTTTGTGGCAGTTTCAGTTGAGGCTTCTTCCATGGCGGCAGGCGAATATTCTGCAGAAAAAGCTGTGCATCAACTGGATAAAAAGCATAAGCATAAAGACAGTTTGGTTATAGGGGCAATTCTTATGTTTTTCTCCTATTTATTGGCAGGCTTAATTCCAATTCTGCCATTTTTACTTTTTCCCATTGATAATGCCCGGCCTGTCAGCATTGTTGCAGCACTTGTAAGTCTTTTTATAGTGGGCTATTTAAAAGGCAAAATAGTAAAAGATCAGGCTTTCAGGAGTGCAACGGAAATGCTTATAATCGGCGGAGTGGCAACAGCAGTAGGTTTAATAGTGGGTAATTTCCTAAAAGTTTAAAAGCTCAATTTTCAATTCTTATTTATTATGTTAAACTCCTTTCATGTTTGGTAAGCTATGGCAGATTTTATCCCATGATGTCGGTATAGATTTAGGAACCGTAAATACTTTAGTCCTCGTAAAAGGCAAAGGAATTGTAATTCGCGAACCAACTGTTGTAGCGCTCCATAAAAAAACAAGACAAGTTTTGGCAATCGGGACTGAGGCTAAGAGAATGATAGGAAGGACTCCGGCCGCCATCGAGGCCGTGAGACCCTTACGTGATGGAGTGATTTCTGATTTTGATACCTGTGAGGCCATGCTTAAATATTTTATCAATAAAGTCCACGAAAATCCCGGCAAGGGGATGTTTACCCTGCCCAAAATTCCCAGGCCCCGGGTAGTGGTAGGCATTCCTTCCGGTGTGACAGAGGTAGAAAGAAGGGCTGTACAGGACGCCTGTTTATCGGCAGGCGCAAGGGAGGCGTATTTGATAGAAGAACCAATGGCTGCAGCAATTGGAGCAAAGCTGCCGGTTGAAGATCCGGAAGGAGTGATGATAGTGGATATGGGGGGCGGGACCTGCGAGATAGCAATAATCTCATTGGGAGGAGTGGTCATAAACCGGTCTTTGCGGGTGGCAGGAGATGAGCTGGATGAGGATATCATAAACTACATGCGGACAAGATATGGCATGTTGATAGGTGAGCGGACAGCAGAGGAAACCAAACTGGAAATAGGTTCTGCTTTTCCTTTAGACAGTAAAGATTCTTTGGCAACAGTAGTTCGGGGGAGAGATCTTTCAAACGGTCTGCCAAAATCCATAAAAATTTCAGCAGCAGAAATACGGGAAGCATTGACTCCGACGATTTCTCAGATAGTTTCTGCCATACAGGAAGTGCTGGAGGAAACTCCTCCTGAGCTTTTGTCTGACATAGTGGAAAGGGGTATTTTTTTGGCAGGCGGGGGAGCGCTTCTGCGGGGTTTGGATAAAAAAATAGCCGAAGAAACAAAAATGCCGGTATATGTTGCAGATGACCCGCTAACTACAGTGGTAAGAGGCTGCGGGGAGGTATTAAATAATCTGGATCTTTTATCCAAAGTTAGGGTTACAGGAGGTTTAAGATAAAAAAAGCAGTTCTTTTTGATATTGACGGGACTCTTTTGGATGCGCACGAATTTGTTTTAGGTGCGCTCAGGTATACTTTCTCCCAGATTAATTATCCAATTCCTTCTGATGCAGATATCAAAAAGACGATGGGAAGAACTCTTGCGGAATTTTACAGAATACATTCGCCGGGAATTGATCCTTCTAGCCTTGCAAAATCTCATAAAGAGTTTCAGGAAAAAAACTTCCATCTTTTAAAGCTGTTTCCAAAAGCAGAAGAAACACTCATAAAGGTAAAAGAAGAGGGTTTCTCGATAGCCGCAGTCAGTAATAGATCGAGGGATAGTTTATTACACTCTTTAAAGCTTGTTCAAATATTTGATTATTTTGATGCGGTTGTAAGCGTTGATGATGTGGTAAATCCCAAACCGCACAAAGAACATGTATTGACTGCTTTAAAGCATTTAAAGGTTAAGCCTGATTTTGCTTATATGGTAGGAGACACTCAGCATGATGTGGCGGTAGGAAAAAGCGCCAAAGTAAAAACCGTCGGGGTGACATACGGTTTTTTAGGAAAAGACATTGCTGCCCATAACCCGGATTTTTTAATTAATGATATCTCCCAGCTTCTAAAAATTCTAAAGTAGTTTGATTTGTGCTAAGATTAACGGTAATATGTTGCAGATTCCTTTTTACGATCCAAACAAAAGTTATGAAGAAAATTACGACCAGGGGCCATATGGTGATTTTGCTGATGGGAAAGTTTTTAATCAGGAAGGTGAACCGCAAGTAGATTTTTTAGGTCAAAAAGTATTTACCCCTTTTGGGATTCCGGCCGGACCCCTGGTAAATAGTAAATTTTGCAAGGCTGCTTTTGAAAAAGGCTTTGATATTTGTGTATATAAAACAGTCCGCACCGCTTTTTTCCCCTGTCACCCGCACCCTAATATTTTATCCGTAAAAGTCGAAGGGGATTTGACTGTTGAAAAAGCCCAAGAGAAATTAATTGCGGATAATAATTACTCGGAGCCTTTATCTATTACTAACTCCTTTGGAGTTCCTTCAAAAGAGCCGATTGTCTGGAAAGAAGATGTTAAAAAGGCAATTTCTTTTACCGGAAAGGGCCAGGTTTTAGTTTTAAGTTTTATGGGTACTGTTAGAGAGAGACAATCTCCTGAGGATTTTATAGCAGATTATGCACTGGCAGCCAAATTATCGGTTCAAACAGGCGCGAAAGTTTTGGAAATGAACCTGTCTTGTCCCAATATCGGCAATGAAGGACTGGTTTGTTATAACCTGGAGATGACCCAAAAAGTTTGTCAGGCTGTCAGGAAAGAAATTGGAGATATCCCATTGATTTTGAAGGTAGGTTACTACAAAAAAGAACAAGGAAAAGATCTGGAGGAATTGGTAGAAATTTGTGAAAATTATGCACAAGGCATTGCTTCCATTAACACCATTCAGGCTGAAATTATAGATAAAGACGGCAGTCAGGCTTTGCCGGGAAAAAGCAGGGCACGCTCAGGAGTATGCGGAGCCTGTATCAAATGGGCAGGTCTTGATATGGTCAAAAGGCTTAAACAGCTAACAGTTAATAGCCAACAGCCAATAGCAATCATTGGAGTAGGTGGAGTGATAAAACCTGAAGATTATTTTGAGTATATGGAAGCTGGGGCAGATGCGGTTATGTCTGCCACCGGCGCTATGTGGGATCCCAATTTGGCGAAAGAAATCAAGAAAAAATCCTAATTTGCTATTGACAGAGTGTACATTACGGTGTGGTATAATATACACATGAATACTATCAGAGTTTCAGCTACAGCCGCCAGAAATAAATTTTTTGAGCTCTTAAACCAAGTGGCTTTAGGAACACAGGTAATTATTGAGAGAGATTCAAAAGAAGTGGCAGTGCTTTCTCCTAAGAAAAAAACTGTTGACTGGGTAGCTTTACGCAAGGCTTCAAAAGCAGTTCGTGGGATTTGGAAGGATTATGATGAAAAAGATAATCCACTTAGAAGGTCTGGTGCATGGCCCACAGTGGGAAAATGGGACAAAGGACTAAAATTTAAAAAGTGAAGATTGTAGTTGACAGTAGCATCATTATTGATTATTTACGCGGCGGTGAAAAATGGGACGACTTTATTTTTGCGGCTGAAGATGAACAGGATCCACAATTATTCTTACCAACCATAGTTATATTTGAATTATATTCAGGTACAAGTACTAGAAGTATTAAGAAACTACAGGAGATGAGTTATTTTATTAGCCATTTTGAGAGAATAGATCTTAATGAGCATATTGCCATGTTGGCAGGTGAACTTTCGCGGGATGCTAGTCATCGTATTCAAGCACCTGATTATATTATTGCCGCGTCGGCCTTATCGATAAATGCTACAGTTTTGACTCTTAATCAAAAGCATTTTGAACAAATTCCTAATATCAACCTATATCCGCTTCCATAACCGGCGCTATGTGGGATCCCTGTTTAGCAGAAGAAATTAAAGGTAAATACGGTTAGAGTTTTATTTTTGAACCAGAACACCTCATAGCACAGCTTTAGGGATGAATGATTCGAGAAGAATTTACCCAAAGAGATACTCCACATTAAACTGTGGAGGAGTTAATTAAGGAGCTACCTTTCCTGACTCATATAATATGTTTCCTGTACCTGAGGTCGGAATAATATTAGACCCGGAATCATTTAAGTTATTTTCAAATTTCCAAAGCGCCAGAGTATTTGAATCGGATGTTAAAGATTGGAAATATATACCATTGTTCCAGTTTGTTGTTACATCTCTGGCTGTATTTGATACCCTTAAATCATCAATTAATCCTTTGAATTTGTATCCTGTAAAGGTAGGAATTTTCCAGGCCCCTAACGTTGTTATGCTTCCTGGCTCATCAGACAAGTTTCCTGCAGTTCCTGTTACTTCAAAAGCTTTTACCCCGTTAATATAGCCTCTGATAGTATTCCCTTCTTTGACAGCAGCCACATGAATCCATTCATTAAGAGGAATTATAGTCAGGGCATCAGACATCCCGGCTAATCCGGGAACACTAAAGCGCAAATCCGCTTTATTGTTTCGGCTATCAACATATAAGAAAAGTTTGTATCTTGTCCCAAAAGCTGACGAGTATCTGCCGATTATATAGTTTAAATCCTGGCTGTTAAAAGGTTTGATCCATGTTTCTATGGTGAAATCATTTGTAACACCCAGCTTTTGATTTTGATCAGCAGCATTGATGTAACTTTGTCCATCCAAAGAAACAGCTTGTCCGACAATAGCTGGAAGAGGGGGAGTTGGTAGAGTTTGAGAAGGTGTCTGGAAAATTGTGACCATGGCCTGATTAAATTGACTTGGCAGGTATTGATGGGCAACAAGCACATTTCCCATATTATCAACCGTCAGGTCATTTATATATGGATTTGCCAAAATAGCGGTATCCTCTGTACGTAGAAATGCCGGGGCTTTTCCATTATCAAAGTTTTGTCCCAAATACATACCTTTTACCTGCTCAGCTGCTGCCCAAACACTATCTGTATCGGTGTTTTTAAGCGCTATTTCAAGATCTCCCATACTTGGAGCGGACTGTATATCCGGATCTATATTTTGGCTTTCTAAGGTAAGATCTTTCAAAGGATCAAAGTTGCTTATTAAATAAAGCTTATTGACATATTTTTTAAAGCCGTAAAGAATCTTTTGGCCCTGGTTATCTTTCCTCATGCTTACTACTGCTTTATCAAGTATGGTTGCATTACTGATTTGACCCAGTCTGTTTGCTTGAAGAGGTATTTTAGGGTTGCTGGTAAAGATAAATTCATAAAGATGGGTTTGGGCGTTAGGGCCGCAAAAAGCATATGATGAATATTCGGTAATAATACCATATGTTTTTTTAGAGAAAGGATCAGTAAACATATTCAGAATTTTATCCGAGCAGCCATAACTATGCGGAGAAAGCCATTTTCTTAGTGTGCCTTTTTCAAGATAATACAACTCATTATCCCGATATGCCGCAACCGCGTCGTTGCTGGAGTAAGGAATGATTTTAGCATTCCTTAAATAACCAATTGCGTCTGTGGGGTCAACAACTATTTCATAGGTACCGTCTTTTTTGAGTCTTACGACTTTCTCGTAGCCAAAATAAACTTCAGGTTTATCTGAATCCTGGCTCCGGGTTTGGACAAAATATTTTATATTCGTGTGTTGATTATCCCGAAGCTTTAATTTGTAATAGCCTAGGTGCTGCCAGTTTTTATCATCAGGATTTTTTATTGCGAAGATATTAAATTGGCCTAAAAACAATCTGCCATCGCTTATTGCCTGGATAGCTGTAATACCGGCACTGCTTTCTTTAAAACCGGAGTTAAAGAAAGAGTCAGGCACCACCTGTACTTGCATATTTCTCCAGGTTGAAGGTTGAGGAAGGTTTTTATTGGCACTTTCAGTATTTGTCTGTATTGATGTTGCTTCTGCTTTCTGGTTCTCCTTTTTAGGAAAAATTGTTTCCTCCCAGGTATTGTTTTTTGCTGATTTTTGTTCATAAGCTTTAGGAAAGATTTTAGTTTCTATGCCTAAAACATATACAGAAACAGCCAAACCGGCAATAATCAGGATTAGCAGTAAGATATGGGCAGCCCCTTTTTGGGGATTACTAAACATACACTGATTACAGTAAAGCACTAATTATATTTAGAAGTCAATGTTTATTACTGGCGCTATATGGAATCATGATCTGGCGAAAGAAATTAAAACAAAAAAATAATTAATTTCTGTTCTTGCTGCAGTACTATATTTAAACTCTTCATCAAATTCAAAAAAATTCAAATATATGTGAAGTGAATATGTTCTGTTGTTGACATTAATACTACGGTCGTAGTATTAATGTTTTAATGAATGTTAAAAGAAGGATTACGGATTTTGTGCTTTTGTCTTTGGAAAAATCAATTGACGGATATGTCAGATTTGATGATTTTGCCGAACACCACTACCGTTACCATTATGGTATTCCCGAACTTAAAAAGACTGCTCTTTCGCAAGCTTTAAAAAGATTAAGAGAAGGTGGTTTGATTGAACTAGTAAGCGATGAAAAACTGGCTTACAGATTAACAGATAAAGGGAGAGAAAAAGTAGTACTTGCAAGTTTAAAATTCAGTGAAAAAGAGTGGGACGGAAAGTGGAGACTGGTAATGTTTGATATCCCGGAAAAAAGAAGACAAGCAAGGGATTTATTAAGGTCCAAGTTAAAACAATGGGGCTTTGTGCATTTTCAGCAAAGTGTTTGGGGAACCAAGAAAAATTGCGCAAAAGCTTTAAGGGATTTTGTTAAGAGTGTTGGGATAGAGGATTGGGTAATGGTAGTAGAATCAGACAACATCGATCGTTAACATTAAACATACGGTCGTGGGGTTAATGTGAACAGAGATAAAAGGTATTGACTTATAAGATTTGAAGGTGTAATTTACAAATATGTCTTTACTAAGGGAAGCACGAACATCTATTTTAATATCTGAAAGAAATCGGGAAAAAGCTACAGCACAATATGATAAAACTCAGAGAGAAGCAGCAGAAGCAGATCGTATGTTTGCAGGTATACATGCTGATGGGATGGCGGTAATTGAACAATATGCTAAACCTGTTGTTACTAAATCTTTCTCAAAACGTTTGAGAAGGATGATTAGAAGAGTTAATCCATTTGATAAAGAATTTGAATATAGACGGCGATTGATTGTAGCAGTTGAAGAAAGAGGTCTTCCTTCAGTAGGAGTCTGGATTGACGAAAAGGTAGGAAGGCAGGGTCAGCGGTTGGAGATAGGCGTAGATTACACAGATGGAAAATTGTTTAGCACTGTTGATACGCAGGGTCAACATTCCTGGGATATTATGGTTCCTAAAAAATACAGCCCTTGGGAAATGGAGTCTGATTGGAGAAAAAAGCATAAAACACCCTTAGAAGAGGCAAAGAAATGGCGGGGTTTGATGGATACTGTTTCGAAACTTCGTCCGATTGATCGGGCTGTCATGTCTCGATAAACTTACTCTCCTAGTCTGAAGGTTCGAAGTTAGTCAAAACCCATTCTTTTTTCCCCAGGACTCGGGATCTTTAGTCCAATCAAGGATTATTTCTTTTTCCTTGCCGGAAATTTGTCCTGATTTTTCTGCAATCTCCAGTACGTCTGCAAAAGTTGTCAGAGTAATAAGTTTTAAATTATTGGCCTTAAAATTTTCATCAGCTTTTTTCATTCCATAAGTAATAATGGCAAAAATATAAGAAACTTCGCCACCAGTCCCGATTACTGCCTTGGCTGTTTCAATTGATGATTCTCCGGTGGAAATTAAATCTTCAATTACAGCAGTTTTCGCTCTCTTTTTGACCACTCCTTCCACTCGGTTTTTCTTGCCGTGGTCTTTGGCTTTGCCCCTGACAAAAACCATGGGAAGGTTTAACTTGTCTGCCACCCAGGCAGCGTGCGGAATGCCGGCTGTGGCTGTGGCTGCAATTAAATCAAACTGTTGACCAGTTGAATTCATGCTTTCTATATATAAGTCCCGGATTATTTTTCTTTCCTCCGGATATGAAATTAATAGCCGGTTATCTATATAAACCGGGCTTAAGATTCCGGAATCATATCTAAAGGGTTCTTTGGGGTTTAAAGATATTGCTTTGATTTTTAAAAGTATTTTGGCAACTGTTTCCGATGAGTTAGTCATTTTAGCAAGGATACTATTTCCTGATGCAGATTTAAAGTAGCTTCTCTTGGGTTTGGAGCAAAAATTATCCCTCTTGAGGAGGAAATAATAAGGCCTTGTTTTTTGCTGTTTAAGCCGTTTTCTAAAACCGCTTGCAAGTTTCCGCCTTGGGTGCCAATGCCGGGTACTAAAATGGGCATATCTCCCACAATTTCCCTGACTTTTTTTAATTCCTCAGGGTATGTTGCGCCAACCACTACTGCACAATTTCCATTAGTATTCCAATCTTTTGCAACGTGTTCGGCAATAACCTGATAAAGCGGTTTATTGTCTATTCGAAGGTCTTGAAACTCTCCTGCACAGGGATTGGAAGTTCTTACGAGTACTATGATGCCTTTGTCAGTTCTTTGTAAAAATGGTTCCATAGCCTCTTTGCCTAAATAGGGGTGGATTGTTACAGCGTCTGCCTGCAGGTCGTCAAATACAGCTTTGGCATAAGCCTCATTAGTATTGCCAATATCGCCCCTTTTTGCATCTAATATAATAGGGATAGTTGGATCTTTTTGTCTGATATAGTCAATGGTTTTTTTTAACGCTTCCCATCCTTGCGCCCCTTTTTCTTCATAAAAGGCAGAGTTTGGTTTATATGTTGCTACTAAATCAAAAGTCTGGTCAATAATATTTCTGTTAAATTCAAAATCACTATTATCCAAGCCAATACAGACAAATTTTCCCTCATTCCATTTCGCTGTTAGTTTATCCAAAAAAGTTGGCATAACCATTATTATAACCGTTTCGCCAAAACCCTGCACTCACAAATCTTGCCTTTTTGTCTGCGACAAAACGTAGAGGTTTGTGAGGACTGGCAAGCTGTGGTATATTGGTTCGAAAATGACCAAAGTAATGCCCAATTTGAAAGTTTTAATAATATTAGTATTTTTCAGCATCATAATTTTTATTTTAGACAGATACAGCTTTTTAAATTTACCAAAAAAATTAGTTTTTTATGTTACAAATCCCATATCTTTTGGGATTTACAATACCGGTAAAAATATAGGCAAACAAATTCATTTCATTTTTGCCGCCAGATTTGCTTCACAGGAAAACAAAGCATTAAAAGAGCAGGCTGCTGAACTTCTTTCGGAAAATGCCACTTTGCGGAAAAAACTTGCAGAAACAGAAAGTTTGCTTTCTCAGGAACAACATCTTGATCCGCGTACTTATAATTTGCTGCCTGCCAGGCCAATAGGTTTGGGGAGGTTTTTAAAAATCGACCGTGGCTCTTCTGCGGGCATTAAAGTCGGTCAGGCTGTAATTTTTAAGGATAATTATATAGGAAAAATTGTATCTTTGTCTGCGCAGGCTGCCAATGTGCAGATTCTGACTGATCCGGATTCCAAAGTGGCTGCATTTTCTTTGAATAAAGACGGCAAAGCAAAAGGAGTTTTAAACGGGCAATTTGGTACGGAGATTTTACTTGATAAAATATTGCATGAAGAACAAATCGGCGCCGGTGATTTAGTTTATTCAGAAGGACTGGAGGGATTTTTGCCAAGAGGGTTAGTATTGGGCAGGGTGGGGCAAGTGTTGGAGCGCGAAAATGAGATATTTAAACAGGCCAAAATAACCCCTGTGTTTGATATTAGAGATTTGGAGCTGGTGTTTGTGATTTTAGAATAAAATGAAAACACTTATTGTTATTTTAATCATTGCATCCTTTTTGCAAACCACCATTTTGCCTATAGATTTGGTGCTCCTTGTTTTAATCTGCAGGGCATATATAAAATCCGAGCGGGCAAATCTTTACCTTGCTTTTGCCTTTGGTATGTTGACTGCTCATCTTAATCTTATTAATTTAGGTTTTCAAACCTTTGTATATCTTATTGTTGTTTGGACAACAGGATTGCTGTCTGGATCCCGGCTTGCCGGCAACCCATTTCTTGTTGTGCCTGTTTCTTTCTTATTTTTATCTTTTAGTCAATTGATAAATTCATTTATTAATCATCAAACAATGGATTTTCCAAAAATAATCTTTACTTCAATTCTTGCCCTGCCGATTCTTTTTTTATTAAGGCTTTGGGAAGAGAGATTTATTGTGAGAAAAGAAATTAAGTTAAGAGTTTAGCGACCAGTCACCACTTATGGTTAAAAAAAGAAAATTTTTGGGCCCTTCATTTTCCGAAGAGGTGGCAAAGGTTACAACAAAGATCGGGCATTTTCAAAAAGAGGGTTCCCCGGATTGGGTTGATTCTTTGCTTCCGAATTTTCGTCATCAAGAAGAATATTCAACCAAAAACAGCACCTGGAGAATTATTTTTTTCTTCTCTGTTGGTTTAATATCCTTTTTTTTCCTTTTTTTGCGTCTTTTTCACCTTCAGATAGCGCATGGCAGTTCAAACCGGGAGCTTGCCGATAGCAACCGGATCCAAGTTAAAATAATTCATGCGCCCCGCGGAGTTATATTTGACCGTAACGGTAAAATTCTGGCAGCTAATTCTCCTGCTTTCCGCTTGAAAATGCATTTAATCTCAAGGGAGCGGGCTCTGGAATGGGAAGTTAAAAATGATCCGGATTTTGCAAAACTTGAAATTGATAATGTCAGAACATATCCGTTGGGTGAGAAATTTGCTCACGTTGTGGGATATGTGGGGGAAATTTCCGAGGAGCAGATCAAAAGCGGAGAGTTTAAAAACTACCGCCCCGGAGACAGGATTGGTAAATCAGGCGTAGAAGATCAATACGAGAAGATTCTTCGGGGAATAGACGGGGGAGAGATAATTGAAGTGGATTCAAAAGGAAATAAAATAAGAACTCTCCGGTATAAGAACGCAATTCCCGGACAAAATATATATCTTTCAATAGATGCCTCTTTGCAGGAAAAACTTTATGAACAGATGGGAGAAGCCCTTGTGAAGTCCGGCAGCTGCTGCGGGGCTGCAGTAGCACAGGATCCTTCCACAGGCAAGATTTTGGCTCTAGTGTCGTACCCTTCTTTTAACCCGAATATTTTTGCCCAAAATTTGAACGATGGGTCCATCAGCGAAGTTTTTTCCCGTTCTGATTCACCAATCCTTAACAGGGTTATTGCCGGGACTTATCCTCCCGGTTCTACTTATAAAATAATTTCTTCGCTTGCAGCTTTGGCTTCCGGCAAAATCACCCCGGATACCACTTTTTTAGACGAAGGAGTAATGTATTTGGGTCAGTTTAAATTCAGTAATTGGTATTTTAATCAATACGGTAAAGTAGAGGGTCCGGTGAATTTAGAAAAAGCCTTAAAGCGTTCAAACGATACATATTTTTATAAAATTTCACAAATTATCGGGGAAAACGCACTGGTTGATTGGTCAAAGAAATTACACTTAGGTCAAATGCTCGGGATTGATATACCGGGCGAAGCAAAGGGATTGGTTCCTGATAATGATTGGAAACAGAAAAACTTTGATGTTCCCTGGTATCCGGGGGATACTTTGCATATGTCGATAGGCCAGGGATTTGTTTTAACGACGCCTTTGCAGGTTTTGGGAATCACTTCCTATATCGCAGCTGATGGAATTATTTATAAGCCTCAGCTTCTTCTTTCCCAAAAGCCGGAGGTTTTGGTTTCTAATTTGATAGCTGGGGATAAAATAGAAATAGTAAAAGAAGGATTAAGGCAAGTCACAAAGGAGGGAGGAACAGCCTGGCCCTTTTTTGTTTTTCCGATAGAGACTGCAGGTAAAACCGGAACTGCCGAATATGGTGATCCAAAGGACAGAACGCATGCCTGGTATACTTCCTACGCGCCGGCAGATGATCCCAAAATCGCCTTGACGGTCCTGGTTGAAGGCGGAGGGGAGGGTTCATCCGTTGCCTCTCCGATTGCCAAAGAAGTATACCGCTGGTATTTCTCGCCTGATAAAAGTAATCTGATAAAGGATGTTTATGTCTCCGCTACGGATTCCGGAAGACCGATGGGAGAGTAAAAATGAATAACACGGCATATCTTTTAGCGCTTCATTCTATTGATGGCCTGGGACCTATTAGGCTTCGGGCGCTTTTGAATTATTTTAAAGATCCGAAACTGGCGTGGGAAGCAAAAGCAGAAGAACTTTTAAATATTGGAATTTTCAAAAGCATAGTTGATCGACTGGTTGAAAGCAGAAAAAATTTGGATCCGGAGAATTATGCTTCAAAAATTTCTGCAAGCGGAATAAGCTGGACTACAATATTTAATGAAGATTATCCCAAGCTGCTTAAAGAAATTTATGATCCCCCGGTAGTTTTATATTATAAAGGGGAGTTGGAACCTGCACGCAGGAGATCTCTTGCGGTGGTGGGAACCAGAAAAATAACCGGGTACGGAAAAATTGTCACGGAACAATTTACAAAGGGTTTATCGTCTGCAGGGCTTACTATTGTTTCGGGTTTGGCCCGGGGTGTGGATACTCAGGCGCATCTTGCTGTTTTATCTGAAAACGGAAAAACCATTGCAGTGTTGGGCGGCGGATTAAATAATATTTTTCCTCCGGAAAATATTGGTCTTGCAGCAAAGATTGCAGAAGGTTTTGGGGCTGTAGTTTCCGAGTTTCCGCCGGATTATATGCCTTTTCCCGGTAATTTTCCGGCCAGAAACAGAATTATAGCGGGTTTATCTTTGGGAGTTTTGGTGATTGAAGCAGCTGAAGATTCAGGATCGCTTATTACTGCAAGAGCGGCTCTGGAGCAGGGGCGTGAAGTCTTTGCTGTTCCCGGCCCTGTTACTTCTTCTTTATCAAAAGGGCCGGTTGATCTTATAAAAGAGGGGGCTGTGGCTGTTTTTAGTCCGGAAGAGGTTTTGGAGGAGCTGGGGATAAATAGAATTAAGAATCAAAAATCAGCAGTCAAGGAAGAAAAAAGTCTTTCAGATGAAGAGAGGAAAGTTTTGGATGTGTTAGAAAATGAAGAAAGACACATTGATGAGATAGGCCGTCAGCTGAATTTTCCCTCCTCAAAAATTTCCGCCCTTTTACTAAAGATGGAAATTTCGGGACTTGTTAGCAGTATCGGAGCTGGGATATACTGCAAGAAAAGCTAGGAATATCATGCCCAAACTACTGCTTTTGATCATTGTTTTAATTATAATTGTCTTAACGGCTGCCTTAACAATCGTTTTTAATTTTAATGATCCGGCAAGCTCCCCTCCAAAAATTGAAATTGATACTGCAGTAAATCAGGCAAACCTTTTATACCGACAAAGAAAAGAGCTGGGTGAAAATTTTTCAAATGGTCCCTGTCTTTCAAATGCCCTGATGCCCGGTTGGGTTTTGGATCTTGTTCACAATCCCCGCCAGCCTATTGATGACTTGCCTGAAAACCAATGTAATTCTTTTGTTGAAGGAAGATCAAAGCATTTTGTGGAGCTGGATATCGAAGGGGATTTAATAAAAGCAAAATGAAATATATTGCATTGCCGCTTAATTTAATCAGGTTTTGGTATCCGGAAAGCATTGTTTTTTTTGCAAAAGTCTGGAAAAATTTAATGCTTTTTTTGGAAGAAGATTTGGCAGCGGGGTTGATGTGGAAATTGCTTTTTACGCCTTTATTCCATGACTCATCGGTTGTGGGCAGGGTTTTAAGTTTTATTTTCCGCCTGGCAAGGATATTTGTGGGTATATTTGCCTTTTTTATGACAACTGTAGTTCTTTTTGCAATCGGCGGATATTGGCTAATATTGCCGGCCCTTGCAATTTTTGATATGCCTGCAATTGTAAGCAGGGTTTTATTTTTATCCGGTTTAGGATTATTTATCATAAACATAATTTTTCATCCTCATAAAAAAATTTGGCAGGCGGGCAAAGATCCCGACATTTGGACTATATCGGAAGTAAAAGAAGAAGATTTGAATTTTAAAAAACTTTTAGCAGACCCAGAAGTCATAAGCTTTTTACTGTCTTTGGAGATCAAGGTTAATAATTTTCCGTCATTTGAAATAGCAGACAAAGAAGCTGTGGCAGGTAAAGCTTTTGAGCTGGGCAAAATTTGCAGCAGCGATCACTTGCGTTCTGTTCATTTTTTCGTTTCAGCTCTATCCCAAATGCCCAATATAGATCAAAATTTAGCTAAATTGGGACTTGAGCTTTCTGATTTTGAGAAAGCCTTAATGTATCTTGAGAAAAAAAGAAAAACATGGCGGAGAGTTTACTTTTGGGATGATGATTTTACCGTGCGTCACTTAAAAGGTGTTAACAGAGGGTGGCTGGGAGTGCCTACGCCTAATTTAGATTTAATTGGGGTAGATTTGACAAAAGAAGCAATCTCTAAAGGTTTTCATGATGTTGTAAGGGAAAACGGAGTTTTGAAAGAAATTGTGGATGTTTTATCTCAGGAAGGCGGAAGGAATGTAATTTTGGTAGGACCTGCAGGCTGCGGCAAGACCGCGACTTTGCGGCATCTTGCGAAACAAATAGTTGCAGGCGATGCGCCTTTGTCGTTGGCGACAAAAAGAATAGTTCTGCTGGATTTAACAAAACTTTTATCCGGCGTTAAAACCCAGGGCGAGCTGGCAGAAAAAATTAAAATAATTTTTGAAGAAGTGGGATTTGCGCAGAATGTAATAATTGCCATAGAAGAAATTCATGAGTTGGGTATGGGTGAGGCTGGAGAGAGTATGAATTTGTATTCGCTGATGCACCCCTATATTGAATCAGATACCTTTCAATTTATAGGTACAACCGAAACGGAAAACTACACGAAAATTTTGGAGAAAAACAGCAGTTTTGCGAGAATGTTTCGCAAAGTCGAAATGTCCCCTGCAACAGAAAAAGATACTTTGGATATTTTGGAATACCGTGCCATAGAAGCGGAAAGAAAAAACAAAGTAAAAATAACATTTGTAGCTTTAAAAACAGCAGTGACAGTTTCTCAAAAATTTATTCAGGACCGCGTTTTACCGGATAGCGCCATAAGTGTTTTTAAAGAAGCTTTAACAGGGTCGGTTAACGGATGGGTTACTAAAGATGTTGTCAAAAGCATTGTTTCCTCAAGAGTTAAGGTGCCTCTTATGGAGGTGGGAAATATTGATAAAAATAAATTGCTGAATCTGGAAGAGGAAATACACACCCGCCTAATTGATCAGGAACAGGCAGTAAAAGCTGTTGCAGATGCCCTCAGGCGCAGCGCAACTGGCCTTCGTGATGAAGGTAGGCCTATTGGATCGTTTTTGTTTGTGGGCCCAACCGGTGTTGGCAAAACAGAACTTGCAAAGATTTTATCAGGGATCTATTTCCAAACCTCGGGTGCTTTTATCAGGTTTGATATGTCGGAATATCAAAACAGCGAATCAGTTAACCGTTTAATAGGCGGAGCGGGACAGGAAGGGCAGTTAACAGAAGCTGTCCGGCAAAGACCATATTCCCTGCTTCTCTTGGATGAATTTGAAAAAGCTGATCCAAAGATATTGACTTTGTTTTTACAGGTTTTGGAAGACGGCAGATTAACAAATGCAGGTGGAAAAACAGTGGATTTTACAAACACAATTATAATTGCCACCTCAAATGCCGGATCTTTAGCTATTGCACAAGGTTTAGCATCAGGCAAGGATTTGGGGCAAATAAGCCAGGAAGTAAACGAAGAGCTTCTGAAAGTATTTAAACCTGAACTTGTAAACAGATTTGACAGCGTGGTGTTATTTAAACCGCTGTCTTCGGAAGATTTGCAAAAAATCGTAAAAATAAAACTCGCTTTTTTGCAAAAGCAGATGAAGGAAAAAGGCTATTTGGTGGAATTTGATGAAGCACTAGTTAGAGAATTTGCAAAGCGGGGATTTGATCCTGTTTTGGGTGCGCGCCCTTTGCGAAGATTGCTTCAGGACACTCTGGAAGCCAAACTTTCTACCTTAATTTTACAAAACCACCTCCAAAAGGGTGTGCCCTTCAAAGCAGGAATTGAGCTTATGTCATATTGACATACATTTCTTAATGGAGGTATAATAAAAATATGTTTAACACAGTTTCTGCAAGACAAATTCAAAGAGAATATAAAAAGATTTTAGAAAAGGCTAATAAATCCAAAGAGCCTATTGTTGTAATGGCGAACAATAAACCGCTTGGTGCGGTAGTGGGATTGGAAATTTTAGAGAAGCTGCAAATTGAGGCAGTTTTAGACCAAGCTTTAAAGGATTACAAAGCAGGAAAAACTAAAACCATTTCCACAATGGAAGAGCTTGAAGCCGATTTTGCAGAGATGAAAAAAGAAGCTAGCTTGTAAAGCATGATTGCTACTTCGTATTCTCCGAAGTATTTAACTGAAAGAAAGAAGTTTTTAAAAAATAACACTAAGCTGGCTGATAAAACAATTAAGACCATATTCCTGTTTGTAAAAAATCCCCAACATCCAAGTCTTAATTTGGAGAAACTCAAAGGAACCAAAATTTGGACACTCAGAGTTGATCAAGGCAACAGAATTTTCTTTTACTGGATTGAGGATTCAAAAGCACTTTTTATTGATATAGGGAAACATGATAAATACAGGGAATATTAGCAAAACCAGCTCCAAAAAGGCCACCCTTTAAAGCAGAGTAGAGCTGCTGTCTTCTTAAATCCGGTCGGTTTGTGGAAACATCCAATATACTGTACAATACGCTGCTATGATGAGAATAGAATTAGCAAATGGCACAAAAATAAAACTTCCTCCGGGTAATAAATGGACTCTTGAAGGCAGTATACCGAGACTAGAAGCAGGAGGAGTTAAATACCCTTACAAAATTATTGACCTTTCAAAAGCCAGTCCTCCAATGCAGAGAGTTGTACAGGTTATGCAAAATCAATTTCTGCAACCTGAATGGCAATTTGTTGCAATGTTTGGCTGGGAAGAACGATTGATGGACATCGTTTACTTGCATACAATTTTTGTTAACCCTTTAAGAAAGGCTTTGACAAGACGATGTCCTCCGCTAGATTTTGCTAGACTTAAGCAGATAGCTGGAGAGCGTAAGCCTGCAGATAATGATACAAACGGTATAGGAATTGTGTACTTTAAGAAAGAACCGGTTCAGGTAGCTTTGATGGGAACTAATTTCGAACCTGTGTCTAATATCAGTGCCTCCTATTACAACTTCCACGGTTATATTAAAGATGGCTGGTTTCGTAGGATCCGTTATGCGAGGATTTTTTCAGCTGGGGTCTTAGATTTACATACCAAGTTAGCATTCAAACCTGACGAAAGAATTAATAATCCTCAAAAGCTTTTTGAGTAGAATGAAAGCTTCTGGCTTTAATCAACATTAAACATACGACCGCGGGATTAATGTTTTTCCTGGGCTCTTGATTTAGGCATCTATGGATAGTGTATTATTAAATAACACTTATGAAGTGGATGCTGCCCCTTGTGATAATAATGTTTCTGTGGCCTGCTACTATTTTAGCCCAAACCAATACTCAGTCAGATTCTTTATACCAGATAAATCAAAAAGTTTGCGACAGGTTTGAGGGGGATATGGTTAAGCTCGCGGCGATTATGGAAGAACTTAGGAGAAGAAAAGGAGTAACAGAAACCAGGGTGGCTTTTGGAGGAGTGGATACTCAAATTAAATCAGCGGATTATCAGGTTACCTTTGCTGCAGAGGCGTTGGCTTTTCAGCGGGCGCAAAAATTTTCTTCAAAAAGCGTGCTGAAAGCAAACCTTTTAGGTTTGCAGAGTAAAATCTTAAGAACAAAATCTGAAGTGAGAAAGGCTTTAAATGAAACGGAATAAATTAATTATTGCAGTTGCAGTTGCTCTAGCATTGTTCGTATTATTGACGATCGTCAACAGTTTGAATAATGGTAATAAGACCCTTATAAGCCCCACTTTGTGGCAGGGTGGTGACAAAACAGTGGCAGGCCCCGAATCGACTCCGGCCATAAATGCTCCAAAAGAGATAAGGTATGATAGTTCTACTGATTTGGAAAAAGAACTGAATAGCATTAATCCGCAAATTCTGGATGAGGATTTTCAATTTTAAAACTTGACAACTCCCTTACAATTATCCGAGAGTAGAAAGAGTAACTTTTTGCAAGCGGAGGAAAAACTTAAAAGATATTATGCAAAATTTAGTAATTGTTGAATCGCCTACCAAGGCCCGTACCCTGCAGAAATTTTTGGGAGACAAATATCAAATTGAAGCCTCAATGGGGCATATCAGGGATTTACCAAAATCAGAGTTTGGTGTGGATATTGAACATAATTTTGAACCTAAATATATTATTCCCCGCGACAAGAAAAAAAGGGTGAATGAATTAAAAAAGGCTGCAAAAGAGGCGCAAATTCTCTGGCTTGCCACAGATCCTGACCGTGAAGGTGAAGCAATAGCATGGCATATCTCAGAGTTGCTTCGTGATGCCAAGATTAAATCACCTGTCAAAAGAGTGGTGTTTCATGAAATCACGGAAGGTGCAATAAAAGAGGCATTTGATAATCCCCGCCAGATTGATTTTAAGCTGGTGGATGCGCAGCAGGCAAGAAGGGTGCTGGACAGGCTGGTAGGTTATAAATTGTCTCCTCTGCTTTGGCAAAAAGTCAGAAGAGGCTTGTCTGCCGGCAGGGTGCAGTCTGTTGCTTTGAGGTTAATTGTGGAAAGAGAAAAAGAGGTTCTTGCTTTCAAGCCTCAGGAGTATTGGCTTATAGAAGCGGAATTAGAATCAAAAAACCGCAAAGAGGCAAAATTTTTGGCAACCTTAATAGAAAAAAATGGTGAAAAGCTGGTTATCAAAAATAAAGAAGAATCAGACGGGCATGTTAAAAACTTGGAAAACTCGGAATATAAAATTTCAAAAATCACCAAAAAAGAAGTCAGACGTCATCCTTATCCGCCCTTTACCACCTCAACGCTGCAACAGACAGCCGCAAACAGACTGGGTATGTCTGCGAAAAAAACCATGATGCTTGCCCAAGCCTTATATGAACACGGACTTATCACCTATATGAGAACAGATTCTGTGAATTTATCTGCACAGGCTGTGGAGGCAGTAAGGAAATATATTGGAAGTGTTTTTGGTAAATCTTATCTGCCCTCTTCTGCGAAATTTTATAAATCCAAATCTAAAAATGCCCAGGAAGCGCATGAGGCAATAAGGGTGACAGATGTTAGTCGTCAGCCATCAGCCATAAAGGAAGTCTCCGGCATGAACAAAGACCACAGTAGATTATATGAACTAATTTGGAAGAGGTTTGTAGCCTGTCAGATGAATGAGGCTGTTATGGATCAGACAACTATAGATGTGGAAGCATCGACTGGTTATTTACTGCGGGCAACAGGAAGTATTATAAAGTTCGACGGTTGGCTAAGGCTGTATCAAGTATCAGGTATTAAGTATCAGGATGAAGAGGAGTCAACAGACAAAGATAAGAAGAACCAGGCATTGCCGGTATTATCAGAAAACGAGCCGCTAAATCTAATTCAGATTCTGCCTACTCAGCATTTTACTGAGCCTCCTCCCCGTTATAATGAGGCTTCCTTGATTAAGAAACTGGAAGAGCTTGAAATTGGCAGGCCTTCCACCTATGCTCCTATACTTTCTACTATTGTCGAAAGGTTTTATGTAGAAAAGCTGGAGCGTAAATTTATCCCGACGTCTTTAGGGTTTACGGTATGTGAGTTTTTACTGGAGTATTTTCCTGATGTTTTTGACTATTCTTTCACCGCTCAAATGGAGCAGGAGTTGGATGAGATAGCGCAGGGGCAAAGGGAATGGAAGCCGACAATAAGAACTTTTTATGAGCCTTTTGAGAAAAAACTGGAAGAAACCGAAAAAGTGGCTAAAAAAGTCAAAATGGAGGTAGAGTTGGCAGGCAGATCCTGTCCTGAGTGCGGCAAAGATTTAATTGTCAGAATAGGCAAGTTTGGCAAATTTTTTGCCTGCTCAGGATTTCCGGATTGTAAGCACACCGAGTCTATGGAAGAAAAGATTGATGCCAAATGTCCGGATGACGGAGGGGAAGTTGTGGTCAGGCGGACCCGGCGAGGTAAGACTTTTTACGGTTGCAAAAACTGGCCTGTCTGCAAATTCGCCAGCTGGACTAAGCCTAAGAGTTAGCAGTAAGTAGCAGGTAGTATGTATTAAGGGAGTTTTATGTTTTTTTATCCGTGTTACCTTACTACTGAGTAGGCTGAGATACATCGGTAACACTTCTAAGTTAGAATAACTAACTTAAGGAGGTGATTTAAAACCGATGGGCAAACATAAATTTCAGCAGCACTTCTACTTTCCCAGCAAAGACAAACCATT
>Ga0209211_10000582_pt1 | contig 73782 bp, 74 predicted proteins | sample RifGroA2_FD_183992 | JGI IMG/M metagenome (GOLD analysis project Ga0209211, IMG submission 183992) | Groundwater microbial communities from Rifle, Colorado, USA - Groundwater A2 (SPAdes) (version 2) | ecosystem: Environmental > Aquatic > Deep subsurface > Groundwater | place: Rifle, Colorado... | reverse complement strand
CAAATCTCTCAATATCGGTTTCTCCAATCTGCTCTCCGATAACTTGTTTAATTCTGCCGTCCAGCCCTTCGCCGCTGGCGCTGGTCCGAATCAGCCAACTATCTTCCCCGGCCGTTTGAATCGTATACGCCTCCACTTCAATAGATGAAAGTGCCTGTCTTATTGTTGTCTCGGATGGCTCCAGTCCTTCTTTTGGTGAAATTTTAATAACCGCCAGAGATCCCCCGACGAAGTCCACTGCCGGCCGCAGTCCCCATATCGCCAGTGCCGCCACCCCCACCCCGATCACCAAACCGGATAATGAAAAGTAAAGAGGAATAAATTTAATGAAATTAATTGATCTGTTAATCATAAAAATTTTTCAGAAAACTCTGAAAACTCAGAGTTCCGGAAAATCTGAATATCAGAAAATCAGTGAATCGGAGTTCTGGATTTCCGAATTTCAGACTCTCTGATCATCCGGCTCTCCGAGTATTCCGAGTGTTCTGATCTGTCACATAGAACATCCTTATCAGCGTCCTACTGACCACAATCCCCGTAAACAAACTAATCAGTATCCCTATAGTCAACGTCATCGCGAACCCCCTTACCAATCCCGAAGTATTTAAAAACTTCCAGTCAAACGGATTGTATAAGATAAATGCCGTCATTAACGTCGCCGCGTTGGCATCTTTAATCGAATCCCAGGCCCGGCCAAACCCCGCCTCTACCGCCGCCCTTAGTTTTAACCCCCGCCGCAATTCTTCTTTGGTCCGCTCAAAAATCAGGATATTGGCGTCCGTCGCCATTCCGATTGACAGTAAAAATCCCGCTATCCCCGGCAAACTTAAAGTAATCGGCACCAATTTATATATTGCCAAAGTAATCAGTCCGTAAATAATCAGGGCCACGTCGGCTATCAACCCCAACTTCCGGTACACCAGCACCATAAACAAAGCTACCGCTCCCAACCCCACTAATCCCGCTTTAACCGATGCTCTAACGCTTTCTTCTCCCAAAGTCGCTCCAACTTGAGTTTGGGCTACCGGTATTAGTCCCACCGGCAAAGCTCCGGCATTAAGATTCACCACCAATTGTTTGGCCTCAACCGTGGTGAACCCGCCGCTGATCACCGCCCGGCCGTCCACAATCGGCGTCTGCACCACCGGCGCCGTCAGTAGTTGCCGGTCCAAAAAAATCCCCACCCTTTTACCGATATTCCTTTTGGTAATTTCGCTAAATTTTTCTTTTCCCTCCGGCGTAAATACCAGTCCCACCACCGGCTGGCCCGACTCCTGGTCAAACTCCACCTGGGCCCGCTCCAAATCCTTCCCCGTCAAACCGGTTCCCACCATCGCCATTACTTCCTCGGCCAATGACTCGGATTCACCGCCGGACTCTCTAAATTCCATCTCCGCCGTCTGTCCCACCAGTTGCAGCGCTTGCTGCGAATCGGTCACTCCCGGCAATTCAACTATCATCCTATATTCTTGTCCCGCCCGCGAAATCTGCACCACCGATTCCGAAATCCCGTATAAATCCACCCGCCGTGAAATCACCGCCCGGGCGCTGTCCATCGCCGCCGCCCTGTCCTGCTCGGGAACATTTTCCACCTCGGCCTTAAGCACCAATTGCGTTCCCCCCTGAAGATCCAACCCCTTCTTGATTGTCAAATCCCGCCTGAATTCAAATTTTCCGATCCGCCAGTCAATTTCCGGAGCGGAAATAAAATAATTTTTCGGCGCCGCCGCCAGACCCGCCGCCGCCGCCAAAATCAAAATCAACACAAATCGTCGCCTAGTTACTTGGGAAACCATAACTTAAGTTGTTTCGCTCCTCGGAAAGTATAAACTATCCTCCCCTTCTCCGGTTCCGACTTTACCGACACCTCATCCCCAATTTTAACACCCACGCTGTCAGCAAAATCAGCCGGAACCACCACCGCCTTCGAATTCCCGGTCCTAATTACTTTATGTTTCATTGGAACTATTCCGCCAGTTCCTCTTCATCTCCAATTAACATCACTCTCGATCCCTTCAACACATCCAGAATAAACGGATCCCGCCGCGATTTTCTAAACTTAAACTCCTCTTCGGTCATCACCGAATAATTAATCTCCCGTTTAACTTTGGCCTGCTCCTGCTGGACAATTGACGCCAGCTGCGGCATGACAATCTCTCCCACCGCCAATAAATCCACCGCGTCCTGCCGGTACGGCATCCTCCGGATAAATCTCCCGGACAAAAAGGCATATTTAACTTTTCCCAGCTGCTGCTGATTTTTGATTATCGCCGCTCCCAGCCCCGCGGTTTTTGTTGCCAGCCGCATCAATTCCGAGTAAAACGCGTACTGTTTGTTCAAGGAAAAATACAATCTGTTGCCCCGCCCCTGCGGCTTGACAATCCCCGCCTTTGTCAACTTAGTCAGTTCCCGCCTGATGGCGTTTATCTCTTCGCCGCATTCCCTGACCAGCTGCCGGACGTAAAACATCTCTTCCGGAGCCGAGAAAAAAATCGTCAACAGCTTGACTCTGACCCTTGAGACGATGAAATCTGTTAGCGAACGCATTTAATATTCTACCGTGTTGCCGGCAGGCACAACCTCGATCCACATCTGGCCCCCAACGAATGATATCTCTTTCCCTTTCTCGTCGGTAAATTTTGTTCTTGAAATTCTGTCGGTTTTCTGCCATTTGGTTTTGATTGCCTGGCCGTTTTGAAACACCAAGGCGTCGCCTTTTCCTACAGTTCCATAAATCATATGCTTATGAATGTCCACCGGGCCTTCTTCTTTGACAAACTGAACTACTATGACGCTAGCCATAATCTGGTTTCCCGTTTCCAAATCTTTATGCGGCTCTCCCCCCATCACTCTGCCGTATAAATTAGTTTGCGGATTATACTCCCATCTGACCGCGAAATCCTGATACCCCTCCCAAAATTCAAAACTGATATTATTTACTGTTCCCCTGTCCGATTCCTTGGCGCCTCCGGTAAATGTCCAAGGGACAAACTTCTTATTCCACTCTTCTCCGTCATTGCCTTTGGCGGTCCAACCCCTCTTCTCCCCCACCGCCCACAATTTTTCGCTGGTCGTTTCCATGGTATGTTCCGTCGCCACCGTCCGCCCCAGCCGCTCGTAGTTACGCCAAAAAGCCGGATAACCGATGGAAAACTGGTTTAAGTCATTGCCTTTTGACCCTCCCCATCCATATTTTTCGATTTGCTCGATCGATTGCGCCCTTGGGTCTGAAGTACATTGCTTTGTCCCTTCGTCCCGACTGCAGTTGCCGCCTCCGACATGGACATACAAAGGATAGTTATATTCGCTGGCCCAGTCCAAAAAATAAGTCCGCGCCGACCTAACCGGAGCCAACTTAGTGTCTTTAGCGATAACTCCGCAATAAAATACCGCTCCGAATCGGGTAATTCCCCCCTCGGCCACCGCCTCGTACACCGCGTCAGCCGCCGTCAATCCCGACTGCGGCCGGGAATCGGTATGGTTTTCTATCATCACGAACAGCGGCCGCCGCCGCTCCCACGCCGCCCGCTCGGTTTTGGTAAATAGTTTGCCGTTAATCGGGCACGGCTGGTCTTTCGGCTCTCCCGGATCAATCGCCAACCCGCCCCCTTCTTCTGTTCTCGCCGTCGGGACTACCACGGCAGCCGGGGCCGCAAACGCCCCAAACGCCCACGCCGACGCTCCCGTCACCGCCAGGTAAAACCCCAATCCAAAAATAATTGACAATATTTTCTTCTGACTCATTTCGCTATTCTAATCGCTTGCTGTTCTTCTTTGGACAACTCAAATCCCTCTCCCTTCCCGCCGGCAACCGGCTTCAAATAAATCCGCGTCTCGGCCCTGGTGTGCAGCGAGCTTATCACAAACCCCCGGTCATGTCCATCCAGCAATGACAAACTAAAACTCTGGTCTCCGCCGGAATCCGAAAACGGATTAAACCTGACTATCCCGACTTTCTGGTAATGCCTTTCCGCTTCCCGTTCCAATCTGCCCAAAACTTCTCTCGTCTCCTTGATGGCTTTCTGCGAATCTTCCAGCCGATCTAGTTTCGCCTCCCGCTCCAATTTTTTCCACAATCTCCGCCCCGACCAGCTAACCGCCACCGCCGCCACTGCCGCTGCCAAAGCCGCCCCGGCCATAATCACCCCGATTACCCCCACGTCCATAACTATTAATATACCTGCTTTCTTCCCAAACGCAACCTCAACCAGAAGCCCAACCCACCGGAAACCAAAATCCCGCCGATAATCAACCAAAAACCCCAATCAACTCCGTTCGTCTCCGCCCCAGCCACTTCCCCCGAGTTTTGCCTTCCCCCTTCTAATCCCTCTGGTCCTTCTTTTCCTTCTGTCTCCCCTGATCCCCCTGATTCCCCCGATTCCCCGGGGCTTTGCCTTCCCCCCTCTAATCCTTCTGTTCCTTCTCCTCCTTCTCCCTCCCCCGTTCCTCCCGCCGTCGTTGTCCCTCCCGACGACACCGTCACCGTCGACGCGCTATCGCCGGCAAACCCGATTCGGAAATCGAATTTCGCCCTGCCGCCCTGATATTCATTCCCCGCCCCGGCCGGCATCGCCACCGCCACCGAAAACGTCTTGCCGCTGTCGTCGGAAAATACCTCGCCCAAACTTATCGCCGCCGAATCAAAAAAGTTTCTTAATGATTTGCTGTCCGCCACTCCAAATATCCCACTGGCTCCCTCTTTAATTTGTACCATCAACACGCTCGCCAACTGTTTGCCTTCTGTCTCGTTCTCTGTCTCTATCTGAACCGTTTTTGCTCCCCGCCCCCGATTCTTCACCTGAAAACTTTTCTCTATTTTCAGTCCCGGATACCAAACTGTCGTCTCGGCAAACATTGGCTCATCCGTAATCACCTCAATCTCCCCCGCCCGCTTAATCACCGCCTCAACTTTTCCGGCGGGAAAAACTAAAATGCCGCTTATTACCGCTATAACAATTATAATTTTTATTATTCTTATTTTCATTTTATTATCTCCGCCGATCCCGAAGCAACTTCTTCAACTACCTCCCCACTCCGACTAGCTTGCGGATTTTCGCCAACCGACAAATCCAGCTCCATCTCTCCGACCGGCAATATTTTAATTTCTGGTTTTTGGTTTCTATTCTCTGTTGTCTGTTCGCCGTTCTCTATTCTCTGCTGTTGCGACTGATTTACCGCCCCCGGCGTTCCTTTGACTGCCGTTAATCCGGCATCAAAAAATGATTCTGTATCCGCAAAAGTCGTATGCCAATTTGCCGCTTGGCTTCCGTCTCCCGGCGTGGCGTTTCTCTCCATCGAATAATAAACCGCCCCGCCGGCCAATTCCGTCAGCCCCGCCGCCGGCGTCCCGGTTCCATCATCGGCCATATCGATCAATAATCCTCCGGCGCTGAAATCTCCGTCATAAAGCTTTATTTGCAGATTAGTATTCGCCAGAGCAAAATCAACATTGTCATCGCTTCCGGTTCCGGCCACCAGCGTTGGGTCCACATTCAGCGCAGAATTATCCTTGTCAAATTCCGCCACCAGTAAATATCCCCCTCCGGCAATTGTCGTCCCCGACGGGAAAGTAAACATTAATACTTCCATTCCATCGCTAGTCCGCTTTTTTGTCAACTGCCAGCCGGACAAATCAACCGGGCTGTCCGTCATGTTTCGCAGTTCCAGCCATTCGTCGCCGGCATTCCCGGCCATTCCCATCCACATCAATTCGTTAATTACCACGTCCCCAAAATCAGCGTCATGTTCGGATAAAGTTGCCGCCGTCGCCGTCGCCGGTTCGGAACAATTTCCCACCGGATCGCATGCCGACAGCCCCACCCAATAGGTGGTGGCCGACACCAGTCCGGAAATCATAAAACTCTGCGGAGTCCCTTCTTCCGCCGGCGATAGCACATTAGGAATCGCCGACCCGGTAGTCAAAAAATTGGCCGCCGTCAGCTCCGAAGTGCTGACTCTTATCCGGTAAAACGCCGCTCTGGTGAAATATCCCAAATCCGCCGGCGCCGTCCAATCAACGTTAATCTCGTGTTCCGAAATCCCGGCCACCATAAAATCTGCCGATATATTCGGAGCTTGATCGTCAACAATTACTTGAGTGGCTTGAGCCGCTATCGCCTCGTTATTTCCGGGATTATCGGTGGCGTAATATTTCACCAAATTTACCCCGGCCGCCAGATTGGTTCCGGCAATTGTCACCGACGAACCGCCGGCGCTCGTCCATGTCCCCCCGTCATCCAAACTGTAATTAATCTCGGCTACGCCATTAGTATCCGTTGCCGTCAGCACCACTCCGGCGCTGGATTTAATCGCCGGCCTGCCGGTAGTTACCTCATCAACATACATCCACGATTGTTCCGCCGCCAGGGAATCGCTGTTTCCGGCGTAAAATTTTACTTCCAGCTTACTGTCGCTAAATCCGGTCAAGTCCACAAATACCCTCTGCCAACCGGTATCGTTGGGATATCCGCCCTCGTCAATTTCCGCTCCGGTTACCCGCAATACTTCGCTATCGTTCACCGTTACCACTGCCGCCGGGTCCTCCCCCGCGTCAAAACTTAACACCCGCCACCAAAAACTCAAAAATCCGTCTTGTTTGTCAATTATTTGCGTCAGCTTATTATCCCAGACGCTGTTGCCGGTTTCCAAATCGCCGGCGTCTTCTTCCGTATTTCCAATCCTCACCATTCCGCCGGATCCCGACGGCGGCGCCACCGTCACTCCGGCAACCGTTTCGCTCCCTGAAATTCTGACGGCTTCGCCGGTATAATTCCATCCAGTCGCCAACGACGACGAAAAATTGCCGTTAACCACTTTCTCATCTACCACAATTCCTGTGGTCGTCGTCAAAACCGTCGCCGGCGCCACCGTATCCAAAATCGTAAATCCCTCGGCTGCCACCGGCGCCGCTTCCGCGTTCCCGTCAATATCAGTAGCCAGCGTCGCAAACTCATACCTGCCGTCCCCCAATCCGGAAACATCAAAACTAAAACTCCCGCTGACACTTGCCTGACCCGCGTGGGTTTGGGTCCCAAACATAGTAAACGCTTCGCTTGTCCCTTTCCGGTAATAAAGAGTCACCGAATTTACTCCTGTTTCACCATCGCCGGCAGTATAATTCACCACAAACGGTAAATTTTTATGGTAATTTGCTAGCCCCGTCACACTTGAGGTTGGCGCCGTCCAATCCCGCGCCGCCGCGAACCTTCCCGTCGTCCCGTCGCTATCGTTATAACCCGCCCACGCCACTGCGGGAAAAAGAAAAGCCGCCAAAACAAAACTCGCGAAAATTATTGATCTAACGGTTTTCTTTAGTAGCCTCATGGACTTTATAATTTTTATAATCTTTATATCCATTACTTTTATAAAATATCTCACACTACGATCGTAGCCCAAGATATTTCTTAACTCACGATCGTGAGTTCAAATTTATTTTTATAACTCATTCTGTTTCCAGTTGATGACCGGTGACCGAAAATGTTGTCGTCACCGTATCTCCCTGATTGGCTCCGCCGGCTCCAGCCCTCAACCCCACCGTCAAAGATAAAACATGATCAACTCCCAAATCGGTTAAAGACAAAGTTCCGATTCCGGAACCACCCGCCGCCCCCCAATCATCCAAATCCTTTACGCCGTTGCCGTTAGTATCCGCCAAATACGACTTTATATTCGCTCCGTCATAGGTCAAAACCTTAACCTCCAAGTTGGCATCCATCGGATCGGAAGCGTCCGCTCCGGGACCGCTCCCTTGAGTTATCACATTTACCGCCTTAATGTGGATATGATTTGCCGCCACCGTTCCCGCATTTTTAATTTTTAGATCGGCGCCGGCTTGTCCCTCTCCCGGCCTAAGTCCGTCCCCCTCCCAAGTCATCGCCAAGCTGTCTCCGGCTGCTTCATCGGCGTCGCTGATTTTCAAATCCAAAGTTCCGGCCGCCAAACTATTTCCTGTCGATATCTCCTGATCGGCAAAAAATGCCAAAGAAATAATTTTTTTTACCCTTAAAAACGCTTCTCCCAGTTTAGGAATAACCGCCATCGCTTTTCCTGCCACTTTATTAGAATAAACTGGGTTTATATCCTCCTCTTCATTTCTGTCACCCTTAGTAAAATACCTTAACTTACCGTCAATTTCCTCCAACCGGGAAATCCTGTGAGTAATCATCCCCCCTCCGCCCGCTTCATTAAATGAAATTATGTCTCCGGCGGAATATCTGTCTTTCGCCAAAACTATTATCAAACTCCCGGCCGGAATCGCCGGCTCCATAGATCCCGAAGCCACCGCCAATAACCCGACTCCGCTTCTCTCCGCCAACCACCACGCCCCAATCGCCGCCGCCAATATCAGCAGTTTATTTTTCATTTCCTGTCCAAGATTATTTAGTCAACTTGCGTCTGCTCCAGAGTAAAAGTTACCGCAAAACTGACATCGTCGCCCTGAATCGAGTTCCCGGTCGAAGATGGAATTTGCCAGTTAACGGTAAAATCATCGCTGGCGCCTGACGCCATCAATCCCGAATAGACGTTATCCCATCCGTCGCCGCTGTAATTATTTATCACCGCGTAATCCAAACCGGTCGGATGAGGATATTTTGTGCCGTCGGACTTAAAACCGATATCGCCGGAGCTCCATCCCCCGCTCTGATCAACATCAATATATAAAGCCATCTGGGCGCTGCTCCCCAAATTAGCGCCGGTATCGCAAAACTCGCTGCCGTTATTGAGACCGTCGGGGTTGCAGGCGTCATCATCTACCGTTCCCATCGTTATATCCAGCTCGCCGCCGAGACTGCCGGCATTATTCAAAGCCGCCTTGGCCGAACCGCTGTCTCCGGGAGCTTTGTTTGACAAATTAAACATAGTCACCGCGGTATTGCCTCCGCCAATTGTCAAATCCATCGTCCCGGCCGCAATTATATTTCCGGTCGAATTTTCCGAGTCCGAAAAATACGCCCTAGTCACCCCAACCGCCGCCGTTACGGCAACTAACGCCGCTAGTAATCCTATTATGATTTTATTCATTTTTCTCACCCTCAATCCCAAAACTATACGAAATACCCGTGAAAAATTTTGTACTACTCTTAATACAATACTTAATACAATGTGTCAATAGACAAATTTCTCCTCCTGGGGTAAAATACCTCTTATATGACAAACTATAAAAAGGAGAACCGCTATGGGACAACAATCCTATCAAGACCTGGCGCCAGCCGCGTCTGACCAAAGCGACATCCTCCGCCAGGAACTCGAACTCGTCCGCACCCGCGAACAGTTAACCAAACTTCGTACCCGGCTAATTGACAAACTCGAACACGTCAGTAAATTAACCCGCGATGAAGCCAAGGAAGAAATCTTAAGGCAAGTCGACAAGGAGCTGGACGAAGAAATCGCCCTCCGAATCCGCCAATCCCGGGAACGCGTCAAGCAGGACGCCGAAACCAAAGCCCGGGAAATTCTAGTCGACGCCATGCGTCACGGCGTCGTTGGCGTCACCGCCGAATACACCATCTCCACCGTCAAGCTTCCCGACGACAGCGTCAAAGGCCGGATCATCGGCCAGGGCGGCCGCAACATCCGCGCTTTTGAGCACGCTACCGGCGTTGACGTTGACCTGGACGAAACCCCCGGCGAAATTCGGTTAAGCTCCTTTGATTCCATCCGCCGCGAGGTGGCCCGAGTCGCCCTCATCCAGCTGATAAAAGACGGCCGCATCCAACCCAGCCGGATAGAAGAACTGGTTGTCCAAACCCGCGCCGACTTGAACCGCCAAATTTTCGAAGCCGGCAAAAAACTGGCCGAAGACGTCAAGTGCTATAACCTCCCCACCGAACTTCTGGAAATCTTGGGCCGGTTCAAATTCCGCTTCAGTTACGGCCAAAACATGATTATCCACACTCTGGAGGAAACCAAAATCGGTATCGCCATCGCCCAGGAATTAAAAGCCGACGCCGATGTTGTCCGCCTCGGCTGCCTCCTCCACGACATCGGCAAGGTCATTACCGACGAAGAGGGCAGCCACATCGAACTCGGAGTTAAACTGCTCAAAAAGTTTGATTTGCCCAAAAAAGTTATCGACTGCGTCGCACAGCACCACGAAGACGAACCCTTTACTTCTGTCGAATCGGTGATTGTCTATATCGCCGACGCCATCTCCGGCAGCCGCCCCGGCGCCCGCTACGAAGATTACCAGGAATACGCCGCCCGCTTAAAAAAGCTGGAGAATCTGGCCCTGGCTTTTCCCGGCGTCAAGGAGGCCTACGCCATCCAGGCCGGCCGGGAAATTCGGGTCATCACCAAGCCGGAAGAAATTACCGACGCCGCCGTCACCCGCCTGGCCCGCGATATCGCCCAAAAAATCCAATCCGAAATGACTTATCCCGGCACCGTCACCGTCAACGTCATCCGCGAAATTAGAGCCAGCGATATTGCCCGATAAATCCCTCTTGACAATCTCTTTATAACTGTTATCCTCGTTATATCACATTATCTATTGATAACTTTCGCGATTTTCGCTATTGTTTGCGAGTTTCGTGATTTTATTTTCGCGATTTTCGCGATTTTAAGAAAGGGGGTGAATCAATAAATGACAAAATCAGATCTTATCGCCATTGTTGCCAAAAGAGCTCATCTTCCCAAGAACGCCGCCGAAGAAGCGGTCAATGCCATGTTTGAGGAAGTCAAAAAAGCTCTAAAGAAAGGCCAAAAAGTGGTGCTTTCCGGATTCGGAACCCTCTACGTCTCAAAAGTCGACGACAAACGCGTCGTTCCTTTCGGCCGCGAGGACAAAGCCCGAATCATCAAGGCCCACCACGTGGTTAATTTCCGCGTCGGCCGGCCGCTCAAAAAGTCGGTGTGGTAAGAAGTATCTTTTCCACCGGCACGTATTCCGGTCCCATGGAGGACAAACTGGATTGGTAAATCGTAATTTCCTTCACCGGAATTTCGATATTCGCCAACTCCAACTTGGTATCCTGAAGCAGTTCCCGCAGTAAAAACATTTGCCCCCGCCGTTGCTTTCTGGCTACCCTGGCGATGGTAATATGCGCCGCAAATCCTCCTGTTCCCCGAATCGGCCAAATTCCCTTCGCCCCAAGTTCAAACTCCAGTATTTTGGTCAACAATTCTAATTTTTTGGTTTCACCTACCAGTCCCACCCATACCACAGCCGGCCGATTTAATCTGGGAAACGCCCCCAACTGCCCCGGCGCCAAAGAAAAATTCCCGATGCCTTTCGCCGCTTCCCGGCATATTCCGGCCACCGTCTCTTGCTTCTCCGCCGAAATCTGCCCCAAAAACGCCAGCGTAATATGCAATTGGTCAGGTTTCGTAAACCTCAATAATCCTGGCGTACCCATCTTTTCCAACTCATCTTGAAGATGCCGCTGAACTTTCCCCAACTCCTTCTTCAACCGATCCCAAATCCGTATCGCCACAAACACTCTTTTCGACTCTCTATTCTTTCTCATTTCAGATACAATACTATCATGCAAAAATATCTCGCCCTCGCCCGCGCCGAAATGCTAGACGCAATTCAAGAAAAAGCCGAAGTCTTAATCTGGATGCTAATTGCCGTTATCCCTGTTTTCGTCATGTCATCCGTCTGGATGACCAATCAACATCAGGTCGCCGTCTTAAATCTCTCCCAATTAATCACCTATTATATAGTCGCCGTTTTTCTGGGATGGATAACGGAATTCTGGTTTGATGAACACATGGGTGAAAACATTCGCACCGGCGGCTTCTCTAGATTTTTGCTGCGGCCGCTTACGCTTCCATTTGCTTTCATTTTCCAAAACCTGGGCCGCAAAATGTTCGGTATTCCAACTTTTGTTATCCCCACGGCGTTAATAATTTTTCTCTTATTCAAAGACCATCTTGTTTTCCCCAACCGCGCCGGATTTTTGATATTTACCGCCGCCGCCCTAATCTCCTTCGGTATTCGTTTCGCCATATCCGTCTTAGTTGCCTCCGGAGCTTTTTGGTGGGAACAGTCATCGGCCCTTGTTCATCTTCGATGGGTTTTTGAAGTATTAGCCGGTGGTTACATGCTGCCAATCTCACTCTATCCTGACTGGCTGCAGTTTATTCCCCGCTCTCTGCCGTTCCAGTTTATTTATTATGTTCCAGTTTCAATCTGGAACGGCGCAATTTCTCCGAGAGATGCTATTTTCATACTGCCATATGGCTTAATTTGGCTTTCCGTTCTCCTAATCACCAGCCATTTAATGTGGGTCAAGGGTGTCAAGCAATATTCCGCTGTTGGAGACAAGGGCTAAATATGATTCGCTATCTAAAACTCTACCGCGTCATTTTTTCTCTATCTATCAGCCGGGCTTTTATATATCAGCAGGAATTTATCACTTGGACTATAGTCGATACTGTCTGGGGAATTATTAACATCGGTTTTTTTCGAATTCTACTTTACGCCATTCCTAATCTTTCCAGCTGGACATTTACTACCCTGGCTATACCGCTGGGAATCCTTTATTTCTTAAACACCGTCATCTGGGGATTTCTCTGGCCCAATCTTAGCCGACTGCCCCAAATGATAAATCGCGGCGAACTCGATCTATATCTGACAAAACCGGTCAACTCCCAATTTCTCGTGTCTACCGGCTTTATCGGCTTAAATCTCATCCCTTCCGTCGCCGCCGGCGTTTTTCTTACCTGGTACGGATTTAAATTGAATCATCTTCCGCCGTCGGCCATTTTAATCATTCATCTGGCCGTAATTTCCTCGTCGGTTATTTCGTATGCTATTTGGTTTATGACGGTATCTCTGGCTTTTTGGTTTAACCGTCTCCTCAATATCCATCACGTTTTCCCCAACTCTGTCGACATCGCCCGTTATCCGGTCACCATTTTCCATCCAGCAATCCAATTTCTATTCACTTATATTCTCCCTTTCGCCCTACTGGGATTTCTTCCCGCCGAAGTTATCCTCGGCCGCAAGTCATCGTCATCCCTCCTCTTGCCAATCGTCCTATCCGCAATTCTCCTTTATCTCTCCCACAAATTCTGGAACTTTTCCCTCCGCCGCTACCAAAGCGCCAGCTCCTAACCAGCTTCCTTTAATCTCCCTTAATTTCCTCTAACTTCCCTTAGTTTCCCTTAATATCCTTCAATTTCCTTCAAGCCCCCTCTAATTCTATCTCTATTATCCTAACAGCGGTCACCACTCGGGATAATAAAGCTCTCCCCACCAACGTCGGAGTAATGCCGCAGAAAATACAGCCAAAACTTCCACAACAGACTTATAAGTATTTCTTAAACTCATCCGCCGACAATTTAATATCGCTCAAGATTGACCTCATTAGTCCCGGACCGATTGTCTTCCCCGGATGAACCGGTACTACCGTTGTTCTCCCGTCGCTATGTCTGAAGAAAAAATGACTGCCTCTTCTTCTGATATTTACAAACCCCAACTTGTTCAACCCCTTTATCGCCTCTTTTGATTTTAAAATCGGAACTTTGCTCATGTAGCAAATGTCACTCTTACCGGCAAATCTATTACTCCCAAAAACCTTGGTCTTGTCTCTTCTTCCGGCCATACAATCTGCTGACGGTAATCCCTATTCTCTTCGGCCTCTTCCAAGCATAAGTCAATCGCCTCCTCGATATTTTTCACCGCCTCCTCATAAGTTTTACCTTGAGTATGGCAACCGGGAATTGCCGGCGCGTTGGCTACAAACCAACCGTCTTCATCCTGTTGAACAATGACTTTAAAATTCAAAATTTTAGGCATAATTAGCATTATACACCTGTTCGACTCCAAAATTTCAGCCGCCGGCGCTACTGTAATGCCTCAACGAATACTGCCAAAATTTCCGCGATAAAACAAACAAAACCACCGCCGTCACCATCGTCGCTACCGTCATCTCCGCCGACAGTTTTCCCCATAGTGCCTTAGTCGGAAAACTGACGACCATAAACAACGGCAACAAAAAATTAAATGCCCAAGAACTGGCAACCCGGAATGCATCCGACGGTGTCCTGCTGGTCTGGTCAAACAACTCCAGTAGAAAACCGATGATGTTGTCCAACCGCCTGGTATAAAAGTTCAAAGTCACCAGGAGTAACCAAATACTGTACAAAATGGTCACTCCGGATAACAACAACAAAATAAATCCCGCCAACGTCAGCCAGCCGATCGAATAACTTCTAAATGTAAAAACCAATATTGATATTCCAATCAGAAACCGACTGATATTGGCATGGCTGAAATGAAACAGGGTGCTCAAAAACTGGCTGTCAAGCGGCTTGGTTAACAATACGTCCAGCTCTCCGGAATTGATCCTCTCGGGCAAATCCATAAAATTAACCAAAAAAAATGTATAGGAAAACCCCGTAACTACGGAAAAAACTCCTGTCAACGTCAAAAGCTCGTCTTTCGTCCAACCGGCCAGAGTCGGAACTTGTCCGGAGTACAAAAGCACCGCAATCACCGCAAAAATCGCCCATGACGCCGTCGCCAAAACATAAGTCAAGATGTTAAAGCGATAAACCAAAACCAAACTGGTGTTGGCTTTGACAATTTGCCAATAAATTCTCAAATACCTGGTAAGAGTTTTCATTGCCGGGTATCGGAAAAGTTTTTCAGTCCTTTCCGATACAAACTTGCTGAAATCCATCCCAGTAATATCAGCCAGACCATTGCTACTCCCAGATCGGGAAGATAGTCGCCCAGCCCCTGACGCTCAATTATCAACTTAACCGGCAAATAGTAAAAAAACCTGAATGGCAAAAACCACGTTACCGTTTTTATCCAATTTGGGAAAAAATCAATCGGTATCAGCAAACCGGACAAAAGAGTTTGAATCATCCAAAAAAAATTCACCAAGCCATAATTTTCCACCACCCAAAAAGAACTTATCCCCAATAAAAACTTGTAAAAAAATATCATCAGATATGCAATCGCCGCAAAAAGCGCGGCAGAAGCTACCGACGGCAAAGAAGCTGAGACATTGAAGTACTGTTTAAAAAACATAATCAAAAGCGAATACGGCAAAAGGGCAAACAAAAAACGGACAGTTTTCCAGCCGTTGCTGCCGGCAAAAACATATCCCAAGTAAGATACTGGCTTGACTAAATATTTAACCAATCCGCCAAGCTTGATATCCCGAAAACCGATGGAAAACTCAAGATAATGATTAAGCGTCAAACTCAAAAACGCCACCATTAAGTAATAAGAAATCAGTCTGTCGAGCTCCCATCCTGATGCGGTTTTGCCGCTGAAACGATAAACTCCAATCCATAAAAGTATTGATACCAGCGGAGCAATGAAATCTTGCAGTACATAAACCGCCAGTCTGGCTCGATCGGCAAAAGCATCCTGAATCGCACTCAAATAAACTTGCCAATACTTTTTCATTTCAGCAAATTGTATCAGTTTGCGGTATACTTTCTCTCGTGCCAATTATCAGCGTTAACCGTCTCAAAAAATTCTACAAAGTTCATCAGAAGGAACCTGGGCTGGGGGGATCGTTGAAATCATTGTTTCACCGCAAATATTACGACGTCAAGGCGGTGGACGATATTTCCTTTGAAATCGCCGAAGGTGAACTGGTCGGCTTCATCGGCCCCAACGGCGCCGGCAAAACCACCACTCTCAAAGTTCTCTCCGGCCTTTTGTATCCCACTTCCGGCCAAATCAGCGTCCTTGGTTTTGAACCCTGGAAACGCGACCATAGATACTTAAAACAAATGTCGCTTGTCATGGGCCAAAAAAACCAACTGTGGTGGGACTTGCCGGCTCAAGAGAGCTTTATTTTAAATAAAGAGATTTACGAGGTTCCCGACGCCCAATACCAAAAAACTCTCAACGAATTGGTTGAACTGCTGGACGTCAAAGACATTCTCAACGTCCAAGTCCGCAAACTGTCGCTCGGCCAACGGATGAAATGCGAACTGATTGCCGCCCTGCTTCACTCGCCCAAAGTCCTGTTTCTGGACGAACCCACCATCGGCCTGGACGTGGTGATGCAAAAAGCCATGCGCGATTTTATCGCCCAGTACAACCAGCGATTTAACTCCACCATCATTTTAACCAGCCACTACATGGAAGACGTCAAAAAACTCGCCAAAAGAGTCATCATTATTGACCATGGCAAAATTCTTTTCGACGGCAAACTTCAGGATATTATCGACAAATACGCCGAAAATAAAATCCTGACTATTGAATTATCCGAAGAAGTTAACCGCGCCGATCTGGAAAAATTCGGCACTATTGACCGGCTGGAATACCCTCAGGTGGTTCTCAAAGTTGACAGGGCTAACGCCTCAAAAGTCGCAGCCGCCCTGTTGGAAAAACTCCCAGTCGCCGACATCAACATCGAAGAACCGCCCATCGAAGCCATCATCCGCCGCGTCTTTAGCCGTGGGAAGAAATGAGAAAATACCTTGCCCTCGCCCGCCTCTCCTGGTCTAACGGCCTGGTCTATCGCCTCAATTTCGTTATGTGGCGGATCCGACTGGTTCTCGGTTTATTGACCGCTTATTTTTTATGGAAAGCGGTTTTCGCCAATCAACAAACAATATTCGGTTACTCCGAATCGGCCATGATCACTTACATTCTGGTCGCTTCGCTGCTTCAATCATTAATTCTGGCTACCCGCTCCATCGACTTGGCCGGCATTATCAACTCCGGCGACCTGTCAAACATTTTAGTCAAACCCATCAGTAATTTTTGGTACTGGCTTTCCCGCGACCTGGCCGACAAAATCCTCAACATCCTCTTCGCCTCCGCCGAACTAAGTATACTTTTTGTTCTCCTCCGGCCGCCGATTATTTTCCCGCCTGTGTTACTTGTGTTACCTGTGCTACTTGTGTTACTTTTATCCACATTTTTATACTACCTTATCAACTACCTCTTCGGTCTCCTTGGTTTCTGGACCCCCGAAGTCTGGGCGCCGCGATTTCTGCTTTTCGTAATTCTCCAATTCGTCGCCGGCTCGCTGTTTCCTCTTGATGTTCTCCCTCTGTCAATCCAAAAGATCGTCTCTTTTACCCCGTTTCCCTATTTAATCTTCTTTCCCGCTCAACTTTATTTGGGGAAACTGGCCGGACCCCAAATCATCACCGGAATCATCGCCAGTTTGTTTTGGATCGGAATTTTTACTCTGATCGTCAAAATTACCTGGACCAAAGGCCTAAAAGCCTACGGTGCCGAAGGCAGATAAAGATGCCAAAATGTCAATACTTTATTGCTATAGCAACAAAGTATTGACAGAAAATTTAAAAATAATGTCAATACTTCAAAGCGACAGCAGTAAAGTATTGACAAATATAAATATATGAAAATTAAAAAATATCTTAAAGTCTGGTTTCAGCTGGCTCACATCAGTTTTGCCGAACAGCTGGCAACTCGCTTCAGTTCCATTCTGTTTCTGATCGGAAAAATCGCCCGCTTCTCCCTGTTTCTCGTCTTTCTTATCAGCTTAACCGGCCGATCCGGCGGCCTAGCCGGATACACCGCAGATCAACTGATTGTATTTTTCCTGGTATTCAATTTGGCGGATATCCTTACCCAGTTATTTTTTCGGGGAGTGTATTTCTTCCACCAGAAAGTCGTCTCCGGCGAATTTGATTTCTACTTAGTCAAACCGATGAATCCGCTTTTCAGGATTATGGCCGGATACACCGACTTTCTCGACTTGATTACTCTTTTCGCCCTCGGCATCTACGCTTTTGCGTTTTTCAAAAGCAGTTCGCTCATCATTACTCCCCAAAACGCCATACTATTTATAGTTATGCTGATTTTAAGCTTCCTTATCGCCCTGACGATTCATATTATCGTGGTTTCCATCGGCATCATCACCACCGAAGTTGACCATACCATCATGATTTACCGCGACCTGACCCAAATGGGCCGAATCCCCGTCGACGTCTACGCCAAGCCGGTCCGCCTCGCCCTGACCTACATTGTTCCCATCGCCGTCATGATCACCGTCCCCGCCCAAGCCCTCCTCGGCCTCCTCTCACCGCTCTCCATTTTCATCTCATTGTTTCTTGCTTCTTGTTTCCTGTTTCTTTCCCTCCGCTTCTTCCGCCACGCCCTGTCTCAATACTCCTCCGCATCAAGCTGATATATTAAGGCCCGGCCTTGCCGCGGCAAGGCCGGGCCTTTTTAAATTCGCGAAACCGGACAAAGTTCTCGCAGCGGACAATAATAACAGTCCGGATTTTGGGCTTTACAAATTTCTCGCCCATGATCAATTAATAAATACGTCAGCTTAAACCAATCCTTTTTCGGAATTATCTTCATCAACTCCCGCTCAATCTTTTCCGGCGATGCATCTTTGTAATAATCTAAATGTTTAACACCCGATTTAATATAATAAAGTGGTTTTTTACCGCCGCCGATTTTGTCGCGGGAAACCAATCCCAATCTTTGACTCAATCTTAAAACATGGGTATCGACCGCGATTCCTTCGACGACGCCGTAAGCGTTCCCCAAAACCACGTTCGCGGTTTTTCTGGCCACCCCCGGAATCGTCACCATTTCCGCCATCGTTCTCGGCAATTTCCCGTCAAATTTCTCCAAAATCATCTTCGCCGCCGCCTGAATATTTTTCGCTTTGTTTCGATAAAATCCAGTCGACTTTATATCCTGTTCCAATTCTTCAATCGGCGCCCTCGCAAAATTCTCAACCTCTTGTCGCTCTAAACGATCCGTCATTGCGAGGAGTCCCGACGTCCCGTCGGGACGACGCGGCAATCTCGCTGAAGTCAGATCGCCACGGCCGCTCGGGCGGCCTCGCGATGACAACCAAATTGCTCGAAACTTTGGAAAAAGTTTCGCCGTCACCTGATTCACTTTTTTATCCGTGCACTGCGCCGACAACACCACAGCAACCAGCAACTCCCAATTATTGCCGTAATTCAACACAATCTTAGCGTCAGGATAAGTCTTTTTGAGAATAGAAACAATTTGCGTAATCTGCGAAGCCATAATTGATATACTAACAGATGTATTTTCATTGCACATTGTTTTCTGCTCATTACTCATTTATGAAAACGTATTTCATCAAAACTTTCGGCTGCCAAGCTAACGAATCTGATTCAGAACGGATCGAGGGCGATTATCAGGCTAGAGGTTACAAGCCGGCGGCGTCATGGAAAAAGGCTGATGAAATTATTGTCAACACCTGCGCCGTCCGCCAGCGGGCCGAAGACCGCGCCAAGGGATTTATCAATAACGTCGCTAGCCACTTTAATATAATAAAGCGAACTAGACCGAAGATAATCCTTACCGGTTGCATGACCCACCACGGTGAAAAGAAATTGCTCGAATTGATTCCCAACCTGGATCAAGTCTTGCCGATAAACGAAGTCGGATTCAACCAAACATCAATCAGAAGAGACAAAACTCACGCCTGGGTGGCGATTTCCCAAGGCTGCAACTCCTTCTGCACCTTCTGTATTGTTCCCTATTCCCGCGGCCGGGAAAAAAGCCGTCCCATGGATGATATTCTCCGGGAAGTCACCAGTCTCGCCAAACAAGGGTTTAGGAAAATTACCTTACTGGGTCAAAATGTTAATTCTTATGGACTTGAAAAGGTAGGTATTGGTTTTAGAAAACTTTTATTGAACAATAATTTCACGCGTTCACAAATTCCCCCCAATATCACCCAATATCTGCGGCCAAAAGGAATTCCTACTTTCGTGAAACTTCTCCAGGAAATTTCTAAAATTAACGAAATTGATTGGGTCCGCTTTATTACCAGCAACCCCTGGGATTTCCATGACGCTTTAATAGATGAAATTGCTAGAAATAAAAAAATTGACCGGTTTATTCATCTGCCGGTTCAATCCGGCTCCGACCGGATTCTCAAACTCATGAACCGCGGCTACACCAAAGCGGATTACCTCCGCTTAATCAAAAAACTAAAAGCGGCCGCTCCCGACGTAATTATCGGCACCGACATTATCGTCGGCTTCCCCACCGAAACCGACCAAGACTTCCGCCAGACCGTCGACCTCGCCCGGCAAGCCGATTGGGTCATCGCTTTCGCCGCCCAATATTCGCCCCGCCCCGGCACCGCCGCCTGGCGGATTTACCCAGACGATGTTCCCCCCAAAATAAAAAAACAAAGATGGGAAATTCTGGATGAATTGATAAATAAGAAAAATCTAAACCGCCGCCCGGTATTTTAAGGCCCGGCCTTGCCTCGGCAAGGCCGGGCCTTTACACAGTGAATAAACTATTAATCATTTCCGGCCCCACCGCCACCGGTAAAACCAAACTGGCGCTTCACTTGGCAAAACTGTTCGACGGCGAACTCATCTCCGCCGACTCCCGCCAAGTTTATAAAGGAATGGACATCGGCACCGGAAAAGAATTCTCTCTCAACATTCCAATTTGGGGTTACGACTTGGTTTTTCCTAATGAAGAATGGAGCGCGGCTCATTTTGTAAAAATGGCAAGAACCGAAATCACAAATATTTGGCAACGTAAAAAACTCCCCATAGTCGTCGGCGGCACCGGCCTCTACATCAAAAATCTTCTCCATCCGCCAACGACTCTTTTTATTTCTCCCGACAAAAAACTCCGCCGCCAACTTGAACAACTTAATATGCCGCAACTCCAGAACAAACTCCGCCGGATGAGCCCGCGACGTTTCAGTGACATGAACGAATCCGACCAAAAAAATCCCCGCCGCCTGATTCGCGCCATCGAAGTCGTGAAGTTTGCGAAACTTCACCAGCCGAGCGAGGGTTTCGCAAACTTCCGCCCCGCCGCTCTGCACATTGGCCTAACTTCTTCAATTAAGGAAATCGACCGCCGGATTAAAAACAGAATTGCCAATCGTCTCAAACAGGGGTTAAAACAAGAAGTTAAAACTCTTGTTAAAAAATACGGCTGGGACAGCGTTTTATCCACCACCATCGCTTATCAAGAATGGTATCCTTACTTCGAAAATAAAGTTCAGTTAGAGAAAGTCATTGAAACCTGGACTATCCACGAAAAACAATACGCCCGCCGCCAACTCACCTGGTTCAAAAAACAACCCAACATTCATTGGTTCGACGTCACCGCGTCCGACTTCCCCAACAACATTGTCTCGCTGGTAAAACAATGGTATTATCAGCAGTATGCCCCGCGGCCAAAAATCTACCATTGAAGTTAGCCACCGGACAATCATCTTCGCGGTTCTGTTTCTCGTCTTTCTTTATGCCCTCCGGCAAATCAGCGGCATTCTAATCGGAATTTTTATCGCCTACTTAATCAGCACTGCCGTTAATCCGCTCATAGTCTTGCTTGAAAGAATCAGGGTTCCCCGCCAAATATCGGCGGTTTTCGTTCTTCTGGCAATTCTGGTCCTTTTAGCATCCGGCATCGCCGCGGTTGTTCCGCCTATTGTTGACCAGACAACTTCATTTCTGGCACAGCTTCCCCATCTCCTCCAAAATTTAGGGGTTAAAATTGACCAAAACTTAATTAGCTCCCAGCTCGGATCAATCCCTCAAAACGCTTTTAAAATAATCGCCGGCGCTTTCAGCAACGCCATCGCCGTCTTCGCGGTTTTAGTTATCAGTTACTATTTCCTGTTGGAGCGCCAACAAATTCCCAAACGCTTAAATGTCCTTTTTGGCGACGGCGAAGCCGAAATCGAAAATCTGCTGATTAAAATTGAGAATCGCCTCGGCGGCTGGATCCGCGGCCAAATTCTCCTCTGCGTCATTATCGGCGCCGCCGCTTATGTCGGCCTTTCCGCCCTGTCAATTCCTTTTGCCGTCCCTCTGGCCATCATCGCCGGGATTCTGGAAGTCGTCCCCAATATCGGCCCCACCGTTTCCATGATCCCCGCCGCCATCGTCGGTTTTACCATTAGCCCTTTTCACGGCTTCGGCGTCATCGCCCTTTACTTCATTGTCCAACAGCTTGAAAATTATCTTATCGTCCCCTTCGTCATGAAGAAATCCGTCGGCCTCAACCCCTTGGTAACCATAATTACCCTGATGATCGGCTTAAAACTCGGCGGCCCGCTGGGAGCGGTTTTGGCTATTCCCTTATTTTTAACCGCCGAAGTCCTCTTCCCCTACTTCTACTCCAAATCCAAGCCTGTATAATATACTTGTCACATCATGGCAAAACCCTCTGTCTCAATTTCTGATATTGATGACTTGAAAAGCATCGCGGTCGACATAATCCACACAGCCAAATCCGGCAACACCGATTACCTCGATCTCCGGCTTGAAATCGGCGAAGGTATCGGCGCTTACTCCGAAGACGGCCACCCCAAAGTCACCAGCAAAGATTGGAATTTTTCTCTCGGAGTCCGGGTAATTGACAAAACCGGAATTCCCGCCGCCGGCTACTTCGGCCAAAAACTGGGCTTCCCCGACCTCAAAAATTTCTCCCGGACTCTCGAAAACGCCATTCAAGTCGCCTCGGCCCGGGCTCGCGCCAACTCCCGCGATAAAAAATCTTTTGTCATCCAATCCCAAGAATTTGGCTCATCTATTACCCCGACCCTGCTTGCCCCAATCGATATCCGCCGGGATACCGTCCCGGCAGAATTTGAGATTGATCCCCGCTGTGTCACTCCGGCTCAAATTACCGATCTCGCCTGCCAAACCGCCGCCGCCGCCCTGTCTTTTCACCAATACCTCCGCCGCAGCGAAGTCGTCGTCAACACCGGCATCTCGCGGCAATTATTTGTTTCTTCCCAAGGATCAATTATTGACCAATCGTCCGCCAGCTCCGGCGTTACCGTTTTTGTTTTAGCCCAAAATAATCACAGTGACACTCCTGTTGATCTTTATCACCATACCGGCAATCAGTTGGGATTGGAGGCGCTGACCAAAGCCAAAAACGCCCACCAAAAAACTGCTGTTGATTTTGCCCGCCAAATTGCCGCTGAAGCCCGACTTCTGGCCGATGCCAAACCCGCTCCCCTTGTCAATAAGCCCGCTGTCGTCGTTCTTGACCCCGACCTCATCGCCCTGTTCGCCCACGAAATTATCGGCCACCCTTCGGAACTTGACCGCGCCCTCAAAATGGAAACCTGTTACGCCGGCAGATCCTGGTTTATGGCCGACCCGAAAACTTCCGTCGTCGGCCAACAGATCGGCTCGCCCCTGCTCACCGCTTTCTCCGACCCGACCTTAAAAGGCGGCTACGGCTATTACCTCTATGACGACGAGGGGACTCCCGCCCGCCGGGTTTACCACATTAAAAACGGCGTTTATCAAGAATTTATGAATAGCCGCCAAACCGCCGCCATCGTCAATGTTTCTCCCAACGGCCATTACAAAGCCAACGACGCCAGTGTCGTCCCCCTAATCAGAATGTCGGTTTCCGCCATCGCCGCCGGCTCCGCCGACCCCAAAAAAATTATCGCCGATGTCGACCATGGCTATTACTGCGTCGGCCACCGCATCCCCTCAATTTCCGAATCCCGGGAAAACTTCCAAATCGCTCCCCGGCTGATTTATGAAATCAATCACGGCCGGCTGGGGCAGGTTTACCGCGATGGCCGCCTCACCGCCGACTCCCGCGACTTTTTCATGAGCATTGACGCCGTCGGCGCCGATTTCAAAATTTTTCCTATCCCCAACTGCGGCAAAGGCCAGCCGATGCAGAGTAAGCAAGTCGGCAACGGCGGCCCCACCGCCAGGGGAAGAGCGATGATAGCCAGGGGATAATAAACTAAAGTGCAAAGTGCAAAAATCAAAGTGCAAAGTCAAGTTAAAAGTTAAAAAACTTTAAGCTTTACGCTTGACTTTGATATTTGAGTTTTGAACTTTGAACTTACATATGGTAGAACTATCAAAACTAAAACATATCACCAGAATTGGACTGAAACTTCTCAGGGCTAAACCCGGAATTATCGAGGGCTTAGTCTACGCTTCCGCCAACCGCCGCAGCGTCTCCCGCCTGGTTTATACCAGCCATATTCCCTGCAACGGTTTGGAAGAACCGAAATCCGATGAAGACCTGGGAATTTCCGTCGAAGTCTGGATCAATAAAAACGGCCGGCGTCTCGTCGGCATCGGCCATGAACCCAACGACTTATCCCTATCCGCCGTCAAAAAAGCCCTGGCCAAAGCCGTTCGCGACGCCGTCGCCGACCCCGATTTTCAAGGGTTTTATAAACCAACGAGTTTCGCGCCTAACAAGTTAGCGAAGTTGACAAATTTGCGAGTGAGACTGCTGCCGCCTGAGGCCACCCCGAGCGCAGCGAGGGGCTTGCCCGGAGCGATAGCGATGGGTGACGGCGAACGAGCAAATTTCGCCAACAAGCTAATGGGCGCGAAACCGGCAGTAAATCTTACCGACTCCCAAGAAGCCAAACTGCTGTCAAAAATGGGTTGGGACACCATCGCCGGCGCCCTTGACGGCCTCAAGCCCTACCTTGAAAACCATAAACTTTCTCCCGCCGCGGCCGCTTTCATCTTAAACGGCGACAATTTTATTCTCCGCGAACGCATGGCCCTGGCCACCACCAACGGCGTCGCCGACAGCGATGAATCTACCGTAATTCTGTCATTCATTACCGCCATGCTGGAGACACAAAATGCCAAAGGCTCGGCTTGGGGCGCCCTGGGATTAGGCGGCGATTTATCCGGCTACGATACCGGCCGCCGCGCCGCCTTGGCCGCTATCAACAATGTCGGCGGCGTCCGGGTCAAAACCGGCAGTTATAATGTCGTCTTCGGCCCCCAGGCCGTCACCGAACTTTTCGGCAACTTGCTGCTCCCCAACCTCAACCTTGGCCTGGTAGATTTTGGCGCCTCGATTTTTACCGGTAAATACGGCCAAACAGTCGCCTCTCCGCTTTTAACATTGATTGACGACGCCACCATCCCCGGCGGCGCCGGCAGCAAACGCGTCACTTGCGAGGGTTGCCCCACCGGCAAAACCATTCTGATTGACCAAGGCAAACTCGTTGGTTTCCTCGCCGACTCCCGCACCGCCAATAAAGTTCTTGCCAAATCCCAAGACGCCGCCGCCAAAATCGGAGTTGACCCCCATGAAATCCGCCACGCCATTAGCCCCCGGAACGGCTTTCGTTTTTGGGAAGGCGGCGGCCGGGTTGCCGCCGGCCCGGTTGGGATTCACGCCACCAACTTAATCATCGAATCTCCGCGTCCCAAAACCGAAGACGAACTTCTTAGTTCGGTTAAAAATGGACTGTATATCGGCCGCCTTTGGTATACCTATCCGGTCGGCGGCTTGTCAACCGGAATTATTTCCGGCACCGCCATCGCCGACTGCTACACGATTAAAGACGGTAAACTCTCCCAACCGATTTTGCCAAATACTCTCCGCCTGGAAGACAACCTCAACCAAATGATTAAAAATATCGTCGGCATCGGCAGCAATCAAGTCCCCACCATTCTCTGGGCCAGTGACGAAATCACCCACGCCCCCTGGGTCGCCATCACTAATGTCAACTTCCGCCAAATCAACCATTCTCCCCATCTCAAAAATCTTCCCCGGATTTGAAGTAGCGTATAAGAATTGCTTCACCATCATTATGTATGGTAGCATGATTATCGTGCTAGCCAGAATTTTTTCCGGTGCGACGGTCGGTCTGGAAACCCTGACCGTCGAAGTTGAAGTTGATGTCAGCAAACGCGGTCTCCCCAGCTTTACCATCGTCGGCCTCCCCGACCAAGCCATCAAAGAAAGCAAGCAGCGCGTTTGGGCCGCCCTCAAAAATATCAGCGCCAAAATTCCCCCCCGCCGCATCACCATTAACCTCGCTCCCGCCGATCTTCCCAAAGAAGGCCCGGCTTACGACTTGCCTATCGCCGTCGGCATTTTGGCCGCTTCCGAAAAAATTAATCTTGACGCCGCCAATGCCCTATTCTTCGGCGAACTTTCCCTGGATGGTTCCCTGCGCCATACTCCCGGCGCTCTCCCCATGGCCCTGCTCGCCAAACAGCACGGGTTTAAATATCTTTATCTCCCTCAAGCCAACGCCCGCGAAGCCGCCGTCGTCCGCGCTATTAAAGTTTTACCGCTAAAAAATATCAAAGATCTTTTGCTTCACTTCTTGGATAATTCCGGCCGCCAAATTGTTCCCGAGCCGCCGCTTGATTTTTCCGCCCTGCTTTCCCAGCCGGTTTCCGAGTTTGATCTTTGCGAAATCCGCGGCCAGGAACACGCCAAAGAGGCCGCCATTATTGCCGCTGCCGGCGGCCACAACCTTTATCTTCAGGGCCCGCCCGGCGCCGGCAAAACCATGCTGGCCCGGGCCATGCCGTCAATTCTTCCCGACCTGACCGAGCAGGAAGCTTTGGAAGTCACCAAAATTTACTCCATCTGCGGCCTGATTCCCGCCGGCGAGTCTATTATAAAAGTCCGTCCCTTCCGCGCTCCCCACCACACCACCAGCCGCATCGGCCTCATCGGCGGCGGCACCAAACCCCGCCCCGGCGAAATTTCCTTGGCTCATCGCGGCGTTCTGTTTCTGGACGAATTCCCGGAATTTCCCCGCCACGTTCTGGAATCCATCCGCCAGCCCCTGGAAGACGGCATCGTCACTGTCAGCCGGGCGATGGGAACATGGACCTATCCGGCAAATTTTTTACTGGTGGCCGCCGCCAACCCCTGCCCCTGCGGCTATCACGGCACCCAAATCAAGCCCTGCCGCTGTCTTCCCGGTGAAATTGAACGCTACCGCAAGCGCGTCTCCGGCCCCATCCTGGACCGGATTGACCTTCATGTCACCGTCCAAGCCGTCAATCCCGCCGAATTGGTCGGTCTGCCCACCGGCGACCCCTCATCTCTGGTCCGCCAAAAAGTCCAGCTTGCCAGGGACCGCCAGCTCAACCGTTTTGCCGCCACCCAGCTGGTCTGCAACGCCGATATGGGCACCCGCGAAGTTAAAAAATTTTCTCCGCTCAAACCAGAAGTCGAAAATAAGCTTCTCCAGCTGACTAATTATTACCGCCTGTCCGCCCGCACCCACTTCAAGTGCATCAAGGTCGCCCGCACCATCGCCGACCTCGCCGGCGCCGACAACATCACCGTTTCCCACATCGGCAATGCTGTCCAATTTAGAACCTAATTTTTCTTCAAATCTTGCCTGACCTTCCCGTACCATTCCGACAGCATTTCCTTCACCAAATCCTTGCTTCCCAACCCCAGCGCCAGCCCCAATCCTATAGTCATCGTGGCCACCGCTCCAATTATCAAGGTGTTAATCACCTTTTCCGCGATTCTCAACTCGGAAATTGCCGCCAAAATAGTAAACACCATCACCATCCAGCTGGTAATTTTTCCCAATAGCCGCGACGTTGACACGTCTATCGCCCCCATCGCCCCCTTAATCAGGCCTTCCACCAAACCGGCCAAAAGTACCCCCACCAGTAAAATTAAAGCCGCCGAGAATACATTCGGCAAGTAAGCCAAAATGCTATTTAGGATTTCGCTCACCGCCGACAGCCCCAATATGTTCGCCGCCGCCATGAAAAATACCAACACGATAATCCACTTGACCAAATTGCCGATTATCTCTTCTATTTTCCCCTTCCATTCGGCTTTTTTCAAAAACGTTTCTACCGCGGTTCCCTCGACTGCTTTTGCCAGCCGCACCGCTTGAAATAATTTCACCGCCAGGGATTTCAGCCAGCCGGCGATTATCCATCCCAAAATAAAAATCAGTATCGCCCCGAACAAATTCGGCAAAAACGATACCATCTGGCTAAATACCGTCGATCCGGCCAAAATTACCGCATCCTGCCAACTCGTTATTCCATAATCCATTTTTCTCACCCCCTCCTAATCCCACTTAAACAATGTCGCAATGTAACAATTTAACAATTTAACAATTTAGCAATCTCTTCATCTATATCATGTTATAATTCTCTTGTCCAGCGAGCTTTGGCGAGGCCTCTTCTTTTCTAAGCGAAAAGAGGGGGAGGAAAGTCCAGACAGCGTTGGAAGCAGGGTGTCTCCCGCAAGGGAGAGGTCGCCTTAGGCGACACAGATAGGACCACAGAGACTACAACTCACCCCGACGTTAGTCGGGCGCAGAGGGTGAAAAGGGCAACCCTCCCCGCTGCAACTTTGAATACCGCTCGTTTGACCAGCTTCCCGGAAGAGCGGTGGTAAAGGCATTAGATAGATCTCGCCTACATCCGCCTTTGGCGGATTAATACAAAATCTGGCTTATAGCTTGCTGGACAAAATTCTTAAACCAAAAAACCCACCCAAATTCTTCTACGGAAGATTGGGAGTGGGTTTTTTATAGGCAGAAATAGGCCAAAGTTTTTAAGCTTTGCCCATTATTTTATACATGCCGGTCCCGCAATCGGGACAAGTCGACTTGGCCGCTCGACGACCGTTTTTCGTGGTCACTTCTTTATAGTCGTCGACATGCTTTTTGGCTCGGCACTTAACGCAATACATATCCATTCTTTAATCACCCCCTCTCTAATAAATCCGAAATTCGAATATCGAAACTCGAAATAAATCTGTTTTCATTAAAACATTAAAGCATGAAAACATTAAAACAATTTGGTTTTTAGTGTTTTAATGTTCTAGTGTTCTAGTGTTTTAATGATTTTCGAGTTTCGAATTTTCTGTCTAGCCGTGCCTGACTATAGCACAGTCGTCAACCACCCCGCAACCACGGGGAAATTTTGCTATATAATCTTATATTATGCTTGCCCGCCTCCATAAATCTCTGCTTCACCTTTTTACTCCTCATCCCGCCAATAATCACCGGCCGCGTTTGCTTGAACCATCGCTATTATCCGTCTTGGCGGCGATCATCCTTGTCACCAATTCCGGCGTCAGAATTTTCGCTCAAGTCACCGGCGGTATCCTGGGGTACGCCAGTGATATTACCGTCGAGCAAGTCCTAACCCTTACCAACCAGCGCCGCCTGGACGCCGGTTTACCATCCCTAAAACTTGACGACCGGCTCGCCGACGCCGCCCGCCGCAAAGCCGCCGACATGTTTACTTTCAATTATTGGGCTCACGCCAACCCTCAAAATAATCGGGAACCCTGGTATTTTTTTGACGCCGCCAACTACCAATACCGCTACGCCGGCGAAAATTTGGGCCGGGATTTCGGCACTACCTCTCCTCTGGTCCAAGCCTGGATAGATTCTCCTAGCCATCGCGATAATCTTCTTTCGTCCCGCTATCGGGATACCGGCATCGCCGTCGTCAACGGCAACCTTCAGGGCGTCGACACCACCTTGGTAGTTCAATTATTTGGAACTCTCCAAAACCCGGCCGCCCTTCCCCAAGTTTCGGCTGCCTCAAATATCCAGAAAAGTCAGCCCTCATCAGCTGAAATCGGCTCAAATCAGACAACTGATAAATCGGATAAATCCGATTTATCTGATCTATCTATAATCCGATCATCAGCCGATCTAGCCGATCGTCAGCCGACTTATTCCGTTTCTCCCTTCGACATTTCCCGCTCCATCGCCCTATCCACTCTTGCTCTGATAGCTGTCGTTATCATTATCGATTCCTTCTTAGTCTGGCGCCGCCGCACTCATCGGCTGGCCGGCCGTAATTGGGCCCATCTTTTATTCGTCACCGGGCTTATAATTCTTATTGCCGGCCTGCAGAGGGGACTAATTAATTAAATGCTTATCACTGTTGCCGCCGCCATCGCCGCCGCCGCTTATCTTGCCTGGGGAATTATTCACCACGCCCGCCGCGGCGACCTCCACTTAAAAATCGTGCTAGAATATCTCGCGCTGGCCATTCTCGGCATCGTTCTGGTTTATACTACCGTAAAATCTTTATGAAAGGACTCATCCTCGCCGGCGGGCTTGGCACCCGTCTCTACCCCCTAACTTACGTCACCAATAAACATCTTTTGCCTGTTTATGATAAGCCGATGGTGTACTATCCCATCCGGACTTTGGTCCAAGCCGGAATTACCGAAATTATGGTCATCACCGGCGGTCCCCACTGTGGTCACTTCATGCGGGTATTAAAAAATGGCGATGACTGGGGAATCACACATCTGGAATACGCGTATCAGGAAAACGAGGGCGGCATCGCCGACGCCATCCGCCTGGCCGAATCTTTCGCCGACAACCAACCCTTAACCGTCATCCTGGGCGACAATACCACCGACGCCGATATTAAATCAGCCGTCAACAAATTCGATTCCGGCGCCAGAATCTTCCTAAAAAAAGTTCCCGACCCCCAGCGCTTCGGCGTCCCGGTTTTTGCCAAAAAAGATCCGTCAGTCATCGCCGAAATTCTTGAGAAACCGAAAAATCCGCCCAACAATTTCGCCGTTGTCGGTCTTTACATTTATGACAACACGGTTTTCAAGCGCATCCGCAGGCTCAAGCCATCTGCTGCCCGCAACGAACTCGAAGTTACCGATTTAAATAATCTCTATATCGCCGACGGCCAACTCAAATGGGCCGAACTTCAAGGCTTCTGGTCCGACGCCGGCACCTTCGATTCCCTCTTTCGCAGTAACGAATTCTGGTCTAAGCAAAAGAACGGTTAAAACATGAGTAAATTCCTCAAAATCGGCTGCCTGACTTTGGTGATTCTTTTTTTCATCGGCCTGACGTTTATCGCCGGCATCGGCGTCGGTTCTCTAGCCACTTCAATAGGTGAAAGTACCGAACCAAAACTACATAAAACCCTTTTGGCCGGCGACGGCGACGCTGAAATCGCCCTGATGAATCTGACGGGGGTTATTCTCACCAATCCGGCCCAAGAACCGTTCGCTCTCGCCCAAGGAATTATTACCCCCGATGCCGTCGCCGAAACTCTGGAACTGGCCATTCGCGACGCCGCCGTCAAAGCCGTTATTATCCGGATTGACTCCCCCGGCGGCTCCGCCGTCGCTTCCGACGAAATTTACCAGCACATCAAAAACACCGCCGCCAAAAAGCCGGTGGTGATTTTAGTCGGCGACACCGCCGCCTCCGGCGGCTACTATATCGCCTCCGCCGGCAACTATATTTTCGCCAACCCTGCCTCAATGATTGGCAGTATCGGCGTCATCGCCGAAATCACCGATGTCCAGGAATTATTTAAAAAAATCGGCTTGGAGCAGGAAACCTATAAATCCGGCGAATTTAAGGACCTGTTTTCTTCCACCAGAAATCGGACTCCCCAGGAACAAGAAATGATTCAGGAACTTTTGGATACCGCTTACGGAATTTTTGTTCAGCGCGTCGCCGCCGGCCGAAATATGGAAATTGATAAAATTTTTGACCTGGCCGAAGGCAAAATCTACTCCGGCGTCAAAGCCAAAGAGCTCGGGCTTATCGACGATTTCGGTTACCGCTGGCAGGCTTTCGACAAAGCCAAACAACTGGCAGGGGTTACCGAAGCCAAACTCGTCGCCGTCTCCACCAAATCCCTGTTTGAATCATTGTTTAGCGAAATAAAATCCTCAAATCCTTTAACCGCCCTTCTTCCCCAACTCCACCTCATCCAAAGCCCCGGAGTAAAATATCTTTACAAGTGAACTCTCAACCTCTTGCCGACCTCATCCGGCCCCAATCTCTTGACGACTTCATCGGCCAGCCCCACCTTGTCGGCCCCAACGGCCCGATTCGGAAAATGATTGATAACAAACAAATTTTCTCCATGGTTTTCTGGGGCCCGCCCGGCTCCGGCAAAACCACTTTAGCCCGAATCATCGCCAAATCCGTCGCCGCCGATTACCACGAACTCTCCGCCGTCTCCGCCGGCAAAGCCGACATCAAAAAAATCGTCGATACTCCCAATTCTCCCAATTCGCCTAATTTCCCCAATCTGCCTAATCTCCCAAACCATCCCAAAATCTTATTTCTCGACGAAATCCACCGCTTCAACAAAGCCCAGCAAGACTACCTCCTTCCCTTCGTCGAGCGCGGAATTTTAACCCTCATCGGCGCCACCACCGAAAACCCAAGTTTTGAAGTCATCTCCCCGCTTCTCTCCCGCTGCCGGACTTATGTTTTTAACGAACTTTCAGAAAAAGATCTAACAGAAATTATCAGTAGGGGGTTAACCACAGTAAAACTTTCTCTAACGAAGGACGCGGAAGAAACATTGGCGGGATACGCCAACGGAGATGGACGAACAGCCCTCAATATCATCGATCTGGCAGGCAAGCTGTCATTGCGAGGCCGCGCTCAGCGCGGCCGTGGCAATCTTATCATTGACAAAACCCAACTACTCCAAATCATCCAAGACAAACTTCTCCGCTATGACACCGCCGGCGAAGAACACTACAACACCATCAGCGCGTTTATTAAATCAATGAGAGCAAGTAACGTTAATGCCGCCCTCTACTATCTCGCCCGAATGGTCGAAGCCGGCGAAGATCCCCTGTTTATTGCCCGGCGGATGGTGATTTTTGCCTCCGAAGACATCGGCATGGCCCAACCCACCGCCCTGGTCGTCGCCAACGAAATTTTCCGCGCCTGTGAAACTATCGGCTACCCCGAATGCGCCATCAACCTGGCCCACGGTGTGGTTTACCTGGCCTCTGCCAAAAAAAACCGCTCGTCGTACAACGCCTACTTCGCCGCCCTCGGTGATGTCAAACAACACGGCAATCTCCCGATTCCCCTCAATCTCCGCAACGCCCCCACCAAATTAATGAAATCCCTCGGCTATGGGAAAGGTTACGAGAAATACTCCAAAGAGAATCTTCTACCTGACAAACTTAAAGGACGAAGGTATTATTTAAATAAGTCTAATTAGACCAATTTGTCCAATTTGACCAATGAAAACTTCCCGTGGCGGTTACCAAAATCTTCTAGTCTACAAGCTCGCAGTTATAATCTTTGATTTAACCGTTGAATTCTGTGATCGCTATATCTCTAAATCTTCCAGAACTCACGACCAAATGGTACAAGCGGCTCGTTCCGGAAAACAGAATATTGTTGAAGGGTCGCTAGAAAAAAGCGCAAAAGGAAACATCAAACTAACCGGTGTTTCACGAGCGTCTTACGGAGAGCTTAAAGAAGACTACGAAGACTATTTGAGATTAAAAAAGGCGTCTCTCTGGAACAAAGACGATCCTCGCGTAAGAGAAATTCGATCAACCCGAATTACCGATTTGTCCAATTGGCCAAATTTGCCCAATTTTACCAAGTGGAAACAAAAACCAGAATCATTTGCCAACTTGCAAATTACCTTAATTTACCTCGAAACCTACCTCCTCGACCAGCTTCTCCGCTCATTAGAGAAAAAATTCGTCACCGAAGGCGGATATACCGAAAATTTGTTTAAGAAACGGCTTAACTATCGAAATGAACACCCATGGAAGAAATGATCTGATCTAAAGCCATAAGAGTATTAGAATCTGTAATTAATTTCCGGGCTTCGGCGAAAACCGCCCACTTTATTTCATGAAACTCCTTAGCCAATTTTGCCTCATCCGGCGAAAAACTTATTTTGTTCACCGGCGCGAAATACCAAATGTCATAATGCCGCCGGCAAATTTGCCTGCCATTCGTAATTTCGGTTATTGTCAACAAACACGGCTCCAAAGTTTTCGCCGCCGGATGGACAAATCCCCACTCTTCCTCCATCTCCCGCTCCAAAGTCTGCACCAACGATTCTCCCAGATCAATATGCCCGCCGTTAAACAGCCATAAATCCGATTTTCTATGCCGCCCGACAAAAACTTCTCCCACCGCCGGATCAAAACCGGCAAAATACACCCCAAAATGCGTCACCGGATTTTCGTCCCGCGTCAATTTCCCCTCTCCAATCCTTCTTAAAAACTCTTCCGATAGGGGACTGTCGCCAAATTTTCTCTTGACCAACTTTGTTAATTCTACCGCCAAATCCGCCGCCATAAAACCATTCTACCAGTAGTTACATCTAAATTACTCCCCCGCATTATGTCAGAATACTTCATCTGGAAATATTAGGAAATATCTGGTAATGTAATCTCATGATAATCCCACCCCGTTATCGCCTCACTAAAAATATCGTCTCGCTTCTAAACCAGCTGGAAAAGCTGAAAACTACTCTTGACCTTCTGCCTGTCAACAAAAAATTAGAACTGTATCATCGAAAAAAAAGCATCCTCAAAAGCGCCCTTTACTCCGCTCGGATTGAAGGCAATCCCTTAACCGAAGCAGATATCGCCAGCCGCAACGCCCAGCCAAAAGATAAGCTGGAATCGTCTAACCTCTCCCGAGCCATTGAATTTGTCCTCCGGCCTTCCTGGAGAAAACCGATTGCTCTTGATGACCTGAAACGACTCCACCGCTTGACCCTTAGCGGTTTATCCGATAGCGCCGGATTTTTACGCCAGGAGCCATCGGCAATTTTTAATTCCGCCGGTATCGCAGTTTATGTTTGCCCTTCTCCGGCCGAAATAAGAACTCTGCTCCAAAAATTACTCTCTTATATCAACCGAAAAACCCTAGATCCGATTCCCGTAAAAGCTCTGATAACACATCTTATTTTCGAGAAAATCCATCCCTTTCTTGACGGCAACGGCCGCGTCGGCAGATTGCTTATCCACCTAATACTTAAAAAGTGGCATTGGGATTTGCGTGGGTTGGCGACGTTCGAACAATATCTCGACCGCCGCCGCCAGCAGTATTACGACCTGCTGTCAACCGCCGGCACAGACGCTACTAAATTTGTGGAATTCTTCCTCGAAAGTTTGCGCTGGTCAATAAGACAAGCCATAAAAGTCAGGAAAACGGCCGCTCCCGCTAAATCATCAAAAGAACAAAACTTGCCGCCGCGGCGGCTGGAAATTCTCAATATTATCCGCGACCACCGCCAAATTTCTTTCGACTTCATCCACCGCCGCTTCCTTGCCGTTTCCGGCCGGCTCCTCCGCTACGACCTCAAAAAACTCCAAGACGCCAACCTGATTAAAAAACTCGGCGTCACCCGCGGCGCGGTTTACGAAGCGGTTTAAAAATAATCTGTTTTTGTCTGACTTCAAAATTCCAGCCGCAAATAACATCCAAGAAATCAACTCGACCCAACAAAAACGGAGTTGAATTTTCGTTAGTAAAAGTTCTGCTGGGATTGAAAAAAGAAGGTTTCGGCCAGGGTTTATGGAACGCCCTTGGCGGCAGACGGCAAGGGAATGAATCGCCCCCTCAAGCCGCCATCCGCGAAACCCGGGAAGAAGCCGGCGTCAACCCAATATTATTCAAATGAACATCGCTCTTGTAACTAAATCTTTTTACGCCTCTTGAGGATCCAGACTATTGCCAATACCGGAACCCAAATTGGAGAATAAACCCCAATCCAAATTGCCACAGTTCCTGCTCCTCGTAAAGTTCCCACCAACGATCTCACCGCCAGCTTAAATACCACATTCGGCCGCCACGGTTGGGTAGGGGAGTAAGGGAGTGAAAACTCATCGGTGGATAAATACACCGTTACTTTCGACAATTTCGCCGACTGCGACAAATACTGCTGCTGGCCTTTTATCGAATCAATCTGCGATTGCAAATTAATCAACTCCCGCTGGACAGTCAACAAATCCTGAATCTGCGTCGCCCGATCCAAAATTTCTTCAAATTTAGCTTTGGTTTTATTTAACGTCGCCAGCCGCGCTTCCAAATCCACATATTGGTCCGTCACGTCCCGCCCCGACACATTTTCATCAACAACTCTTAAACCAACCTTGCGAAACGCCTCCAGCGCTTCGGTTAACTTTTCTTCCGGCACCCTAATCGTAATCGTTCCGCTGGCCGATTCCTCCGGCTTGGACAAATGAGAATTCACCATGTACCCTCCCAAACTCTCGGCCTTCTGCTGAACTGTCTTGATTGCCTCGGACACATCTTTCACCATCACCGACATCGTTGTCTCTTTTATCACCATTCTGTCAATTCCGGAAGTTGGCGGCGATTCCTGGAAAATTTCTCCCCCACCCACCTTAGATAATCCTGCCGGAACCATATCGACATCGGCAACCCCCCTGCTCGTTATCCCCGCCCCCAAAGGCAAAATCACCCGATCACGAAATATCAGATACGCCACCGCCAGAAGCAGCACCACCGCCAGCTTATTTTTCTTCAACCAGTCAATTATTGCTTTCATCTATATTGAATTAAAGTATCAGATACTTTATGCCTAAAGTATCTGATACTTTATAACATCGCTAATTTACGGTTTTCGTCGCCGTCTGCGCTTTTCCCGGCTCCCGTTCCATCTGTCCGGTAAATGCCATCAGCAATTTCCTGGCATGCTCTCGGCTCATTCCGATTCGGGAAACCACCCTCATCTGCGGCCCCGGCCCCACCCGCTGGCAAAAATCAAATATCACCCCGTCTTCATTGCCGGTTATCATCACGCTGTCCGTATATAAAATCGGCGTCTTATCCAAGTTTATCGACACCCCATGCCTACCGGCAGGCAGGTGCTGTTCCGCAGTCTGATTTTGCCGCTGTTTGTTATCGTCCATAATCCACTCCATTATATACCAATCCTGGCATGTAAAGGCCCGGCCTTGCCGCGGCAAGGCCGGGCCTTATCAAACTTCGCCGTGTGTTCCGTTTCTCCAGTCCGACTAACACTATGCAATGGAAATCGCCCGCAACTGGCGGCTACAAAAAACCAGATACGGCACTGCCCGAGGCGGGCTCGTCGGCGAGCGCTGCCATGACGGCCACTTCATTTTCCCCCCCAGAGATCTTTGCCCTGAATGTCCGACGGACAGAAAAAGTCCGCCGCCGGCAACATACGAATTCTCCGGCAAAGGCGAAATTTATTCATACACCACTGTTTATGACGCTCCGGAAGGATATGAGGCCCAAACTCCCTACACAGGCGGGTTGATCCGCTTACTCGAACAGGACGCCGAGGGCCAACGAATAGAAGGCCCGCTGATAACCGCGATGTTAACCGATTTAGACCTTGATCTTAAAACGGGAAAGCGGATTGATTTGCCTATTGGCGCACCCGTCGAAATGGTCACCAGAAAACTCTTCGAAGACGGTCCCCGCGGTCAAATAGTTTATGGATATAAATTCCGACCTCCAGTCATCCCCAAAATTACTTAACTCTGTTACCGATCGGGTACTGATTTAAGCAATCCTCGCCACACTTTTATCGCCATAACATTCGACTCAAACGCCATCTCCGGCAACTTATCCTGATCAAACCAATCTATCTCCATTACATCGCTTCCAGCTACCGCCGCCGGTTCCCCGGAAATTATCTTGACTTCATAATAAATATCCACATTGTAAAGTTCTTGTCCGCCAAAAGGATAAGCCGTCGGCCCGAATACTCCGATTAAATTCTTGATTTCTATCTCTATCCCCAGCTCTTCCCGAATTTCCCGCTTGATTCCATCTTCGGGAGATTCCTCTTCTTCCATGAATCCGCCGGGCAAATCCCACATTCCCTTGAACGGATCGGCCAGCCGATGCGACAGCAATATTTTGCCGCCGCGGGAAATAACCGCCGACACCGTCGGTCGGGGATTGTGATAATTCACAAAGCCGCACTTGCCGCATTTTTCCCGCGGAAACCCGTCCTCCGTAAACTGCTCCATCCCCGCCCCGCACACCGGACAAAACTTAAAAATCATATTCGTTTCCTAACAATTCTTGGCCTTTCGCCAACCCGAATTCACCGCTTCGTCTTCACTGCAAAACCATTTTTCGCCGCGGGATTCGTCGATTTTGGTTTTGTCGTACGACCCGCACCCGGGCAGATGATAAATCTTCTCTCCCGTCGCCCCGATATTCCCTTTTATTTTACAGGAACTATCAACATTTGAAGTTTGAATTGGAGTAGGGGATAGCCGGCTGTTTTCTTCCGGTACCGGACAAGAATTCCAAAGTCCTCGTCCACTCTCCCGCGCTTCTCTTTCCGCCGCCACAAATAAATCCTGATATTTCACGTCCGGCGGATAAGTATACGAATGGCCAAAACCCCGTCTTACTAATTCTAAATTTACTAAAACTTCTTGACCCGATTCCCCCTCTGTAACATAAATATATCTAAGCAGCCGATTATATTTATCCCTCTCCGTCACGTCTTTTTCTAACCTAACCAGCTTTCCTTCCACCAATTCTCTGTTCTTCGCCGCCGCCTCTTTGCCGAAACACTGGATCGGTTTTCGCGGATCCAAAGTCTCCGGCGTATCAATTCCGATGTACCGAACCTTTTCCCCATTTTCCAACTCCACCGTATCCCCGTCAATCACCCGCTTCACCACCGCAAATTCTCCCGTCGCTTTCACCGGTTCGGCAGTCGGGACAGGCGTTACCGTTATCCCCGTTTCTCCGCCGGACTGCTTTTCGATTCCGCTGCTGCGTCCATAAAAATACCGCCAGCTGACTGAAATTATAAACAGCAAAATAATAACAGCTTTATACCAACTAATTTTTCTTATTTTCATTTTAAGGTCATTATTTCAAACGCAAAATCCGCCATCGTATCCTGTCAACAATTTTATAAGCCGAGTAGAGTAGGGGATTGATCACCAAATCCCACGTCCCCACAAATTCCACCAACTCTCCCCCATACCCTTCCTTGAATCGGTGAAACCCGTACCAGGGGTCTTTGATATCCGGTTCAGGCCCCAAACTTCCCCAAAAATCAAACCTTTGGCATCCGGCTCGCTTAACCATTTGCAGCGCCCGCCACGCCACCAAATTGCTGGCCATCAGTTCCCGGTATTCCTGCGAACTCGCCCCATAAGGATAATACCCCACCCCGTTAAAAATAAAAATAATCCAAACAGTTAAAATCAATGGATGATGGACGATGGATGATGGATAATATCGAGCTACAAGAAGATGGGCGATGCCGGCATCTCTCATTGTTTTCCACATCAACTGACGGTATTTCCGATCATGAGCGAAAAAATGTTGTCTTTTCGTTGTCTCTTCAGTCAACTTCTGAAATTCTTCAAACGCCTCATCCGAATTATCTTCCTCAACAACTACCCCCTTCTTCTCCGCCAACCGAATGTTATACCTCGTCTTCGGCTTCATCCCCGCCAACAATTCTTCTTCAGATTTCGTCACATCAACCTGAAACGTAAACGGCGTAAACAACGCTTTTCCCGGCCGCAATTTTAAATCTGATAAGGCCCGGCCTTGTCTCAACAAGGCCGGGCCTTTAAATACATTCGGCTCGAATTTTACAAATATACAATTCTGTTTTCGCGCTTCGGTTCTCACCGCCTCAATCATCTCTTTCGTCGGCATCGCCCCCCGCGGGCAATACCCTATCGTCCACGGCAAACCAGAAATTTTATGGACCGAAAACTGCGTCGCTTCCGCCAACTTCCCATTTGAAAACCGTCCCAACCGCACCACTTTCTGCCCCAGCTTCTTCCGAAACTCCCCCCAAGACCAGGATTGAAGAGGATGCGTCGCCAATTTATCAAACTCTTGACGACGGCTTTCGTTAACAATTTGAAATGACGACATATGTATGATTTATGAATTAAGATTTATGATTTAAGAATTTCAACAATATATGCAGCTAATTTTTATAGCGTTTCTATTCATTCATAACTCATAATTCATAAATCATAAATCAAATCCTCTCTAAACGTTCTTCCCCAATCTCCCCAATAAACCTGCTCGGTACCGCCACTCCCCTGGAGCCAAAAACCAGCCGGCTCCGGGCATAGCTTAACACCAGCTCGTCCATCGCCCGCGTCACTCCCACGTACATCAACCTTCTTTCCTCTTCCAAATCTTCCAGCTTTTCTATGCTCCGGCTATGCGGCAATAATCCTTCCTCCAGCCCCACCAAAAATACTTGCTTAAATTCCAACCCCTTGGCCGCGTGCAAAGTCATTAGCCGGACCCCGTCCCGATTTTCTTTTTGCTGTAAGGTTTCCCTCTCAACCAGCGTTACCTGCTCCAAAAAATTTCCCAACTGGGGATACGCCTCCGCCACCGACAAAAGTTCCTTGACGTTTTCAATCCGCACCTGATCCTCCGGATCCTTCTGGTCAAATCTCTCCAAATACCTCGTCGCTTTGATTAGTCCGTCCAATAACTCCCTGGTTGTAGCAGAAGACGGTATTTTTGACCTACCTGCCGGCAAGACAGAGACAATAGAGGAAAAGCCGGATAAATTATCCAATATTAAGCGAGCCGAAGATGATATTTCCGAGATCATTGACGAGGAGCCGGATAAAACTTTAATTTCTTCGCTAACCGGGAGGCGACGAGGAAGTGAGCGAGGATTCCTAGCCGAGCGTATCGAGGAAATATTATCGAGGCTCGCCGCCACCCACCTTCGAAAATCAGAATACCTCTGCTTCCCCAATTTCAACACCCGCGTTTCCGACACTTTATCATCCGGGTTGTATAACAATCGCAAATAAGCCAGACAATCTTTCACCTCCGCCCGCTGATAAAACTGGATTCCCCCCACCAGCACATACGGCACCCCCGCCGCCAGCATCGCTTCCTCAAACACCCGCGACTGGGCATTAGTTCGATACAGCACCGCGAAATCCCGATGCCGGAATTCGCCGTTTTTTCTAGAAGTTGCCATTTCAATCGCCTGAGTCACGAATGCCGCCTCGTCAATTTCGCTTATCGCCACATGCAGCTTAACCTGTTCTCCGGATTTTTTATCGGTCCATAACTCCAGCACCGGGTGCTGGGTATTATTCTTGATCACCTGGTGGGCCGCGTCAAGAATTGACTGATGGGAACGGTAATTTTGTTCCAGCCGCATCGTCGTCAATTCCCTGAAATCCTGCTGCAATTGCAGCAAATTTTTATAATTTGCTCCCCGGAACTGGTAAATCGCCTGGGAAAAATCCCCTACCGCCGTCAAATTTTGGTGCCGTCCCGCCAAAAGCCGCGTCAGCCGGTATTGGGCCGTGTTGGTGTCCTGGTATTCATCCACCAGTAAATGCTGGATTTGCTCCTGGTACCTACTCAACAGTCCTTCCTGGCGTTCAAACAACTTCACTGTTTCCACCAACAGATCATCAAAATCCAGTCCCCCGAATTGCGCTGTCCGCCGCTGATATTCCAAATAAATTCTGGCAATTCCCTCGTACCATTCCCCGCGGGCAAATTGGGGATATTCCGTCGCGGTTATCAATTCATTCTTGGCGTCGCTGATAACCGCTCCCGCCGCCCGCGGCCGAAACCGGGTTTTGGGCAAATCCAAATCGGAAATAATGTCTTTTAGCAGTGACACCTTATCGTCTTCGTCATAAATCACCCAGCTTCCTTTCAGCCCGGCCAAACCGGCGTGCTTGCGCAAAATCCAGGCGCACCAAGAATGAAACGTCCCCGCCCAGGGTAATGATTGATGATTGATGATTGATGGTTGATGGTTGAGCAGAGTCTTAACTCTGCTTTTCATTTCGCCGGCGGCTTTGTTGGTAAAAGTCAACAGCAAAATCCGCGACGGATCAACCAATCTATCCGAAATCAGCCACGCCGTCCGGTAAGTCAAACACCGGGTCTTGCCGCTGCCGGCCCCGGCCAAAATCAACAAGGGTCCCCCGGGATGAGTCACCGCCTGCCGCTGCTCCGGATTTAAATCGTTTAAAAAGTTAATCGCCATTGGTATAATCGTACCATGCTTTCTCCCAAACTCATCGTCGCCAATTGGAAAGCCAACAAAACCAAACCGGAAGCTCTCGCCTGGTGGCAAACATTCTCCGCCGCCAAATTTTCTCCCCAAAATATCCATGTCGTCATTTGCCCTCCGTTTCCATATTTATTGATACTTCAAGAACAATTATCAAAATCAAAATTCCCGTTTCCGATAACTCTCGGGGCGCAAAACCTGTCTCCCTACCCCGGCGGGACGTATACCGGAGAAGTCACCGCCCGCATGCTCATGGGGATAGTCACCCACTCCATTCTCGGCCACTCGGAACGCCGCCGTTGGTTCAAAGAAACTCCGGCAATTGTCGCCCAAAAAACAATTCAATCCCTAGACAATCACATTACTCCAATCATTTCGGTCGATCAAGTTTCTTACCGCCAACAGCTCATCCAGTTTGACAAAAATCAGCTCCAAAAAATCATCGTCATGTACGAACCCCCGGAAGCCATCAGCCGCCAGGAGGGTCCCATCGGCCAAGGGGAACCGGCTGACAAAAAAAACGTTGAAGTCGCGGTCAATGACATTAAGTTAATTGCACCGGCCAGCCCGATTTTGTATGGCGGCAGCGTCAAAAGTTATAATGTCCGCGACTATCTGTCTCTGCCGGGAATCAATGGCGTTGTCGTCGGCACCGCCAGCATGAACGCCAATGAATTTATCAATCTCATCAACCAAACTTAGTATTCTTCGCCGCCGCCTATCGCCCTATTTCCCTTTCCTGAAATGGGGAACTGGCGCCGTCGTCGCTGTTTTTCTGATTTTCGCCGTAATCCGATGGGTATTCCCGCTAATAAAATCCGCCGGCTCGCTTATTTCCCGCCCCTTAAGCACTTTAAACATTCTAACCAATCCCGCCGACGCCCTCAAGCAAACCGACGGCCGCGCTAATATTTTAATTCTCGGCCGCGGCGGGGCCCAGCACGACGCCCCGGATTTAACCGACACCATTATTCTTGCCTCTATCCGCCTTTCCGATTCCCAAATTACTTTAATCTCCGTTCCCCGCGATATCTGGATCCCCGCCATGAAAGCCAAAGTCAATACCGCCTATTACTACGGCCGGCAAAAAAATCCTGACGGCGGAGGCTTCGCTCTTGCCAAAGACGCGGTTTTCCAAATTACCAACCTGCCGATTCATTACATCGTTCTGGTTGACATGGACGGACTAAAAAAAGCTATTGACCTGGTCGGCGGCATTGACATTGAAGTCGAGCGGTCTTTTACCGACGCCAAATATCCCCTGGAAACGGAAAACGGGGACAAGCCGACCTTGGCCCCCGGTATCACTCCCAAGCCGGAAGAAATTTATGAAACTATTTCTTTCGAAAAAGGTTTACAGCATTTTGACGGCAGCACCGCCCTGAAATTCTCCCGCTCCCGAAACAGCGACGACCCCGAGGAGGGCACCGACTTTGCCCGCGCCCGCCGCCAGCAGTTAGTCCTGACGGCGCTGGCCAAAAAAATCAAAAGCCGGGAAACTATTTTAAACCTCGACCGCGTCAAAGATCTCCAACGGCTGTTTGACGACCATACCGACACCGACTTATCAGACCGGGAAATGCTGGCGCTGGCAAAATTGGGCGCCAAAGTTGACCTGGGCCAAATCCGCTCTCTGCGGATAGACGAAGGCACCGCCGAAGAACCGGGACTGTTGATTAACCCTCCCATCGCCAAATACGGCCAATGGGTCCTGGAACCCCGTTCCGCCTCCTGGGAAGAAATCCATTCTTATATACTAAATCAACTGTCTAACAACTAATCAGAATATTCAACTAAATAACTCGATCCGGAGCGGAAAATTATTTTTCCTAATTTCTGTGTTTCTATCTCGTTTAGTTTGTAATCTTGACGCTCTAAGTCTCCCACAAAAATATATTTTACTTGGTAATTTTGCAGTAACCGTCCGGCCTCCGGCGAAGTTGGTTTTTCGTACATCGTCCGAACCTCCTCCGTCCTTTGTCCCGGAATATCAAAACTCCCCCGCCACAACCATTCATGCACCCGCCACCCCAATACCGTCGGCAAGCCTGTAAACCCTGACACCCGGGCATGGTCGGTGTAGCTTTCCCCCACCGCTTCCAAAATTACCGCCGGATTTTCCTGTTGCCACGGAATATTTTTTTTCATCCAGTTAATCACCTGATAATCGTCCGGGTACTGCCGCGCCAACCACTGCAAACCGTACAGTCCCTGAGATTTTTTCAATCCGTTATAGTAGCTCGGGATCGCAAAAAACGGATACATCATCTGTGCCCCAAACACCGTTAGCAAAATAACCACGGCTATCGCCCTCTTCCCTCTTCCCTTTTCCCTCTTCCTTTTCTCAAGCAAACTTCCCAACGTCACCCCAAACACCAAGCTCATCATCACAAACGACTGATAGGTGAGTTTAAACATCGTATTCGCCCGATGATATTCCTTGATATAAATATCTTTAACATAAATAAACTCCGGAATAACAATCAGCAAGGCCGATACCCCAACCATCACCAGCGGCAATACTCTCAAGGAATTACTAACCGTCATTGCGAGCGAGTCCGCCAACCGGCGAACGAAGCGTGGCAATCTCATCGGGATTGCCGCGTCGCTTCGCTCCTCGCAATGACAGAATCCAAATCTCCAAATTGCTATTACTCCGATCGTCCCAAACCCGCCCCACAACACCCCCAATTGCCACAGCGGCGACCGGTTCTCAACCCAGACAATTCCCTGGGCGATATTTTGAAAATTAAAATGAAACGGAAACGAAGCCATAACCAGCGCCGCCAAAGTTGCCCCGCCTGTTATTAATAAATTAAAACAGCGGTCTTTCCAGCTCTTATTCATCTTATAAATAACCGCGGCGGCCACAATCGCAAAAACCAATCCGTATATCGGCACGTCCCAAGTATTGGTCATCGACATAACGCCCAGTAAAAATCCAAAGGGTACTCCCGTCATTGCGAGCGACCGTAGGGAGCGTGGCAATCCCGTTTGGCGGAACTCCTCGCAATGACGGCTAATGAAGCTTACTAGTAAGGTCAAAAACATCAAAACTATCGGCAAATCAATCAAATGCCCGTGTAAATCCGCCACCACGTGGGAATACATCGGAAATTCGTGGATCGTATACTGAATAAATCTCGTCGCGTCCGGATACCAATAGGACTTAGTTTGCCCCGACAAAAAATGCCAAGCCGTATGTAAATTCCCCCCAAAATTAAGCAATATTGCCGCCATTACCGCCGCAATTGCCGCCGATTTTTGAAAATAAAACCGCCTGTTGCCTGTTGTTTGTTGCCTGTTGCCTGTCAAAAAGTTATATACAAAACTAAATCCTCCCACCATCGCCAACCCAAACACCGTCGCCAGCATAAGATTGTACGTATACGCCGAGTCAATTCCCGACAGTAAGGTCAAGAAAGCCGTCAAAAAATGTCCGAAGTAATAATAATTAATAGTGTGTCCCGACAGCCACATATCCGCCGGCGGCAGCCATTTCGATCTCAAAATCGCGTTCACAAACCCCATATCCATAAATTTCTCCAAACCCTGGATATCCGGCTGAAAACTGCGGACAAAACTCCATCCGGCCGCGGAAATTATCAAAAGTCCCAATTCAATAAATAAAAGCGGTCTCTTTAGTCTAATAAACCGGGCCAATTCCTTTCTGTTTCGCCACGTAACCAATCCGCTGCCCAACCCCACCAGTCCTAAAGAAATTGCCCCGCTGATCCAACCAAATTCCACCAATCTCAAAGACGCCATCATGAAAGTTAACCATCCCGTCAAAACTATTCCCCCTATAAAACTCGCCCCGAACCCCCCGTCAGCCAGCCGCTGTCCAAAACTTCTCCAAACCAACGGAAACGCCAATCCGCCCAGCCCCAATAATAAACTAATCCATACACCAATCAAAAACCACTCATTTATTACCATCTATAGTATCCTCTCCATGCCAAAAATCCAAATAAACCTCCCAAAACAACTCCTCCCAAGACATCAAACACTGTATGTATTCCTATCACTAATCTGGTCGCCGCCACCAAAATCATCCAAATAAACCCTAATGTCCACACCTTGTTTTTACCAACCGCCAGTCCGACCACTGTCGCCGCCATCGCCGCCGCCAACACATGCCCCGACGGAAACGAAAAACTCTCCGGGCAGGAAACCGACGACGGAGCCGCCGGATTCCAGCACGGTCTCGGAGCAGCCACCCCCAACTTAATCATTTCTCCCCCCAGCCAAAACAACCCCATTGCCGCCAAAGTTACCGCCACTTTCCGGAAACTCCCTCTCCCTAAAAATTTTAACCCTAGTCCGGCCAGCGCCAAAGACCCCCCCACTCCAGTTAACTTATCAAAAATTTGCCACATAAATTCATTAAAACACTAGAACATTAAAACAATTTGCTTTCATGTTTTCATGCTTTCATGTTCTCGTGATATTTTCTCCAAATACACCAAGCTCACAATTCCCAGCATTATCCCAAACCACAAGGTCGCCGCCCTGAAAGCGAATGTCGCCACCAGAACGTCCGAATACCCCAGTCCCAACAATTTTTGTCCCAGCCCGATTGTCGAAATTTCATTTACTCCCAGCCCTCCGGGAATTATGGATAAAAATCCCGCCGCCGCCGCCGCCGCGAAAATAAACATTGTCATAATAAAAGTCTTGATTGAAACATCAACTCCCGCCGCCAAAAACAACACCCACAATCCCGCGGCTTCAAACACCCATGCCAAAACTCCCATCAGGGTCCCCACCGCCATCGGCTGCCAGCCCGTCAACTTAAACGAACTCGACAATAATCTTAAAAATGGCTCCGCTAACTTCCTGGCTCTTGGCAGCCTTTCCACTATCGCCGCCACCTTTTTTCCTAGGCTTCGCCTATGCAGAATAAATACTATCAATCCCACCATTGCCAGCAAACCCAAAAACATCTCTTCTCCCATCCGAAAACTTAACACCCCGACGCCAATCATCACCAGCATCGCCAAGCTGTCCGCCAGCCTTTCCGCCAAAACTATCGGCGCCATCCGCGCCGCGCTTTCCCCAAACAATTTTTGCTGATAAAACGCCTTCACCACTTCGCCGACCCGCGCCGGCGTCAAGTTCATTGATAACCCCGAAAAGAAAATCACGCTGTTGATATCCTTTTTTATCGGCGCCACCGCCACTCTGTCAGTCAGCCAATTAAACCTCGCCAGTCTAATCCAATAGTTAACGCTCGATAATCCCAGCACCAACAACATTCTCTTCAGCGAAATTTGCCTCAAACTTGCCGCCAAATGCTCCCAATCCGAAAACACCCCCAGTCCACTCCACACCACCCCGGCAACAATCAAAATTAAAACCAACTTTCTTCGGCGAATAAGTTTCATAACTGACCCTGACCTCTGAACTCTAATCCCTGAGCTCTCTTATAAATCTCCACCTTCGGATGATCATATACCCAAAACGACTCCTCGGCCGAGGAGTCGTCAATTTTCAATTTCCAATTTCCCCGCCTGCAGACGCCTGAAGCGTCAGCGACTGGCGGACAGGCAATTTTTAATGACGGAAATGAGGTAAATTCGGCTGCCTTCACAAAACCCAAATTACCGTTATCCAAATCACGATAAAACCTTGTCATCAGCGGGAATTCCTTCGACAGCCGCCCGATACTGCTCTTCGCTCTCGGCGACGATAGCACAATCCAGTCGAAATCTCTCGTCCATCTGTTAATTTGTTCCTGCTTCTTTTCGTCATCGGGAGCGTAAACCTGAACCATTTCGCTCTGATATCTACCGGAGTCATATCCCGGCATCGCCAAGGGCAGCGGATCATCCCACTCCTCCAGCATAATTTTCGACCCCGCCGGAATGTTCTGATATATCCATTCGCTGGCCGCCACCCTAGTGGTCGGCGCCCGATAAATATTGGTAAACATTACCGCCCATATCGCCGAAATTATTATAAGGCCCGGCCTCGCCGCGGCAAGGCCGGGCCTTTTTAAACCATTAACGACGCTGGCCGCGAACAAAGAGTACAGCGGAAAAAACGGCAAAAAATACCGCATATTCTTGACAAACTTCCCCCCCTGCCAAAAGAAGACTCCCGCAATCCACACCGCCAGCGCCAATCTGAATAAAGGCCTGGCCTTTTTCCAAAAGGCCAGGCCTTTCCTGATCTCCCGGATTTCCCTAATCTCCCCGATCACCCCCATTACCGCCAATCCTCCCGCCGCCGGTCCCATTCCCCACAACACCATATTCTTCAGCGGAAACCACCACCGCGCCGTCTCCACCCACTGCCACTGCGGCGGAAACATTACCTTTCCCTCAATCGCCAGCCGCTGAAAATTAAACGCCTGATAAAAATCCTGCCGCAGCGACCAATCCAACCAGCTGGCCGAAGCAAAAATCGTCGGCTGAAAAAACCGAAAAGACAATATCGCCGCCGCCCCAATAATCCCTAATTTGCCTAATATGCCTAATATGCCAAATTTCCCTGATTTCCCCAATTGTCCCCACTCCCCAATTACCGTCCACCCCGCAACCATCGGTATCAACACCACCGAACTCGCTTTAATCGCCATCGCCGCCCCAAGCAAGACTCCAACGATTACAGTCATCACTAACTGTCGTCTGGACAGGAGTCTCCCCCGCCGCAGCGGGGGAGACTCCTGAAATAATCTCAATAATTGCCAAATAACTAACAGCCAAAAAAACGTCACCCAGCTTTCCATCGTCATAAAATGAGAATATTGAATCGCCAGTGGCGAAAACGCGTAAAACCCCGCCCCGATTACTCCTATTTTCTCATTCCACAATCTCTTACCCAGCTTATAAACTAAAACAATCGACAAAGTATCCAGCATCGCGCTTATTCCCCGTCCCAGTAAATAAGTTTTGTCATATCCTTCCATTCCCACCAATCGCGACAAATAAGTCAGAGCGGTCAACGGCAGCTGACCGTAGATGTAAGCACCAAAATTATTGATGTAAGGCGAAATCGGAGAATGGTTCGGGTCAAGATATTCATCTAAACTTCGGGGAATCGAAACCGACGACAATACTAAGCTGATATACCGCTCGTCAGGTTGGAGATGGTATCCTTGATCCCAGTTTATTCCCTGAAACCTTAGCCAACCGCCAAAGATCACAATAACAATCAACGCCAAATTAGCAATCTTCTTATTTGAAACCATGCTGGTATTATAAGCTGTTAGCAACACCTTAAATGAGAATACTTTTCTTTCTTACCTACTACTCGCCGCATATCTCGGGGCCGGTGAAATACATTGAAAGGTTGGCTCAAGAATTGACAAAGCCGGGCAATATTGTTTCAATTTTAACGTCAAAACATCTGCCGATCCTGCCAAAGTTTGAAAAGAAAAATGGGGTTGGTATCTTCCGGGTGCCAGTACTAATACAACTGGGCAAAGGGGTTATCATGCCCCAATTGATATTCAAGGCGCCGATTTGTATCAGGCGATCGGATATCGTTGTGGTAAATCTCCCCCAGTTGGAAGCTGGATTTATTGCGCTATGGTGCAGGATATTCAATAAACCCCTCATTGTAATTCATCACACGGACTTGTCCGGGTGGGGAGGTTGCTGGCATAGACTAAGCGAAGGCGTTACTAATTTATCGGGAAAATTAGCCTGTAGCATTGCTGAAATAATTATCCCGTACACCAAAGACTATGCTAAGAATTCCGGCTTTCTTCATCCTTATTTGCGAAAAGTTACCCCTTTATTTCCCTTATCAAGTTCGGCTTCGCCAAGTAAGCAATTCGCTCAAGAATTAAAATCTCTGTTTCCAAAAAAAAACAAAACAAAATATATTGGATATTCCGGCAGAATAGCCAAACAAAAAAAACTAGAAGATGCCATCACCGCTTTAGATATTCTCAACACAAATAACAGTAACTATCAATGGACCCTGTTGCTGGCCGGCCCGCTGGCCATCGGGGAAACCTACGGTCAAAGTTTAATTGAGTCAATTAAAAATCGCCTAGATATATCTTGGTTGGGAACCCTTGACGACTCACAATTAAGCGCTTTTTATCGGCATCTTGACATTTTGGTCTTACCCAGCAACGATCGGCTCGAATCCTTTGGCTTGGTTCAACTCGAAGCCATGGTCAACGGCTGCCCGGTAGTAACTGCCAATCTTCCCGGCGCCAGAATTCCAATTAGTTTGACCGGTATGGGTAAACTCGTCCCTCCCGATCAACCTCGGATTTTAGCCGGTGCTATCGCTGCCGTTGCCGCCGATTCTTCCTTCCTCTCCCCGGACAAAATCCGTAAAGTCAAAACCGTTTTTTCTCCCCAAAAGACGATATCTAAATTTTTCGATTTACTGGAGCAAATTCAACGAAATCACCGCCAAATATACCACCAGCGGCATCCCTAAAAGCAAAAAGTCTCTTCTGTTTGGCAAATATAATTTTTTATTTTGCTTTGGCCATCCGGCTAAAATGTACAAAATCAATAATACGGTATTAACTCCAGCCAATGAATATCTCCCCAAATCTTTTACCGGTATAGCCACCGCAGAACTTATTCTTGCCGCCACCGGCAAAATATAATCCGCCTTCGGCCACAATCCTCTCAACAATACCGAATCCAATACCCCGGGATAACCAAATATCGCCCAGATGAAAAACAATAAGTTAACCAGATGCAATAATCTAAACCCAAATTTATGAACAACCCCAAACATCGCCAAATAAGGCACCAATATTAATATTCTCTGTAAAAACCACGGAGTTACCAAATAATAAGGCAAAAGAAACAACAGTCCAATCATTGCTATCCGTCCCAATCCCGTCGCCTCTTCGTTTCTTCGCCGCCACACCAACCAACAACTCACTAAGTACAAGATCACAAAAATCGGCATCTCCACTCCCCAACCTAAATCTATTTTTGCGGCCATCATCTTGGTGTTTTCGGAAAAACCAAAAACTCGCCGCCTTATCTCCTCAAAGTCACTCATCCACAATGCTATTAAGTAAGGAGTTATTAAAAAAATCGTCGCCATTAGTTTTCGAGCTGGAATTTCTTTCCATCGCCAAAGCAAGGGAGCTGCCACTAGAAACGGTTGATGTTTAATGGCTCCTGCAACTCCAAAAATCAACGCGCTCATCGGATATTTCTGTTTCAGCAACAAATAGGTCGCCATCACCACTGCCAAAACCATCAGTCCGTCAAACTGGCCCATCATCGCCCCCACAAACATTGGCAGCGGCTGGAACAAGTAAAAGACGTACCACTTGAAACGCTCCGTGGAAAACATCCTGGAAAAAATTAACGCCGACGCGATTTGAGCAACTAAATAGGGGAATTTAATAAAAAATAAAATCAACCCATTGGTAATGAAAGGCCATACCGGACAGGTTTCATTAATCAAAGCCCCAAATACTCCAAGCCGTAATAATCCCAAATAATACGGGGTGATTAATCGATAAAATAAGGGCGGATATGTCGCATCCAGCCAAAGACAAGCGGACTTGTAACGATCAACGTAAGCATATGGAGATATCCCTTCCATTGCCGCTCTTACCGGAGTAAACACCAGTTGAAACACATCCGGAAACGAAATAGTCGCCGATAGTAAAGAAAAAAGAATAATATAAAAAATAGTGGCTATGGTTGCCGCTTTCATTCCTGCCTCCTCCCTATGTTATTATCCCAGCATGGTAAATTCTCGTTTTCATCCTGAACCCAAAATTTCATTGATGTTGGTTTTGACTGGTTTCGTCATCATAGGAGTGAGTATTTTCACCTATTTATCTTTAAAAAAATCAAACAATGATTCTGTTCCCCCGCTTGCAGATTCGAAACAACCTCATATTACTACATCACCGATTCCGACTATAACCGAAACTCCCCTCACCTCCCCGCCAAAGTCCATCACCACTTCACCAACTATTCCGGTTCCCACCTCGCCAATTTCATCATCAAAGATTCCTGTTAGAGTTATCATATTGAACCCTAAAAATGAAAATGGGGTGGGGCTGATTGAGCGATACCACTGGAATCAACCGAATATACTTATCCAACAATATATCGATTTTATGAAACAAACCAGCAATTATCTTTTTGAATACACTGTATCTGCACAAACAATAGCTGAGTACTTTCCGACGAAAAAAGACGGGTTTGTCTTTACTAATGACTATTATGACCGATGCCAAACAGACCCGAATTTAGAACACTGTCGCGATATTATTGACTACAACAAGCTAATAACCGATTTTAATATTTGTCAATGGGCAAAGGAATCAGGAGGAAAAGAAGTTTGGGTGTTCGGAGGCCCGTGGATGGGCTTTTGGGAGTGGAGTATAAAGGGTCCGAATATTTCACTCGTCGCAGAAAATTCACCGGATTGCGGATCAACTATTACGGTGATGGGGTTTAGCTACGAACGGTTATTACCGGAAATGGTCCATGATTTTGGTCATAGGACCGAAGCTGTACTAAACTTTGTGTCAAACAAGTATTCTCCATCGAAGCTGTGGAATAAATTCGTTTCTCCGACCAACTGTGGCGATATTCACTACCCGCCAAATACCACGTCTAGCTATAATTATTCCAGCCAACAAATTACCAGCTCCAGCTGTGATCAATGGTATTCATATCCAACCCTAAAAAACGAGACCATAGCACTTAATTGCGAAACATGGAGGTGCTCCGATCTTGGTTATTATCGTTGGTGGTTAAAACATCTGCCAAAATCAAGTGGCATCAATGAAAATATGTTGAATAATTGGTGGCTTTATCTTATGGATTTTGATCAAGCGATGACTTCTCATTGAGGTTCTTGAAAATCAATACTCGTGGGTGGTCAAAGACAGAAAATGTCTCTTCGGGAGAGGAAAAGGTAAAAGGTAAAAGGTAAAAGGTAAAAGGCGATTCAGATTCATAAATCTTATTATATCCCAACGAACCATCGAACAGAGAGTTGTAAAATCTTGCCGAGTGCGGAAATTTATCGGGATGAACCAGAGAATTTCCATAGACTCTTTGGGAAACGGAAATAAAATAATCGCTTTCCTTAACCAAAGCATCTAATTTCTTTTGAGAAACAGATGTTTTGTCGTCATCCAGCTCGTAAAAATTAAACAGGGTAATATTTTGACTGCCAACTGTTTGGTTAAAGGGCATTATTCCCAAATCCATGGCCTCTGTGAAAATTTTAGCTCTTTCCGGAATATTCACCTCTGCCCATTCGGCCGCCTTAACTCTTGAATCTTCGTTGGCATAAACATTCACCGTTAATAAGAACTGCGGAATAAATGAAATAATCGTCGCTATTGCCAATGCTTTCCCTAATTTTCCTCTCTCCCACATCCATCCTGCTCCGACTCCGGCTATCAAAATTAAAATCGGCAAAACCTGAACCACGTACCGCGTCCACTTCGCCCAAAACGGCAAAAAAGACAAAAAAGCCGAGAATATGCTTATGATAAGGAGTCTCCTTGCCGTACGGCAAGGAGACTCCTTAAAACCAATCTCCCTAATTACCCTAATCACCCCAATTAAAAATAGGGGGACAAACAACCACCCAATTACATACGGAAACACATGCATCGCTTGAAACCAACCGGGGATTGTATCCATAAACTGCCGGGTATAAAACACCAGCGCGGTTCCGGTTGCCACTTTTGCTTCATACTCTAAAGTCGATCTGACATCGCTCAATTTGGAAAAAATAAACGGATTTGTTAACAAAAATATTGAAATAGCAACAATGAATAACCCCAGAAGTACGCTTACTTGTTCGCATGCTCTACGTGCATGCCTCGCAAGAGCGCGACTTCGGGGTTCGGGCACGCCTACTGATCCGCCGCGGCGGATCAGGGCTCGTCCGAAAAACGGTAATGCAAATACCACAAATGATAATTTGGTCCCCACCCCCAATCCTAAAACCACTATTGCCACAGTTAACCAAACATTACTCTTAATTCCTTTTTTGACCACGCTGTCGCGTAGTTTATTTAGGGAATCATCATAGTTCAGAAGCGACCAAAATAGCGCTAAAGAAAATAATCCGATCAAACTTTCCACCGTCAGAAAATGTCCCGCCTGCACTAACCCGGCGGAAAATGTTCCCATTGCCGCCGCCAAAAAACCTCCGTTCCAACCAGCCAACCTCCTTCCAATAACAAAAAGCAGAATCACTATCAGTGTTTGCGCTAACGCCGATACCGCTCGGGCTTCCACTTTATCTGATAAAAGTGAATATAAATAGATGGGAAATCCGCCGTAAGCGTAAAATTCCGGATCCGTCCTGGAAAACAATTCCACCCGCCGCGACGCCCCCCACAGATTATTTTCGTCCGGATGAAACCCCCACCCCTGATCCCAATCCAAGTTTAAGAAGCGAGAGTAAACAGCAACCAACAGCAGTAGAAAAATTGAAATTTTTTTGAGCATTGACTTTGAATTATGATTTAAGATTTATGAATTATGAATAATAGCAAAAAAATATTTTGTGCTAATATCATTCATAAATCATAATTCATACTTCATAAATCATTCATTATTAACCCCGCCGCCCTTTGCCCCAACTCCACCGCGTAATTCGTCCCCCTGTCCCAAGGATAAATCATCGCTTGATTTGCTACATAAAGATTTTCCTCCCTTTTTATTGCAGGAATCAATTTTGAATAATTAACCGTCATCACCGGCTGGGCAAACCGCCCCCGAAACACCCAAGCGTTTAAAATATCCCGCCGTGAAAAATCCGGCCTGATTTTTTTCAACCACGGAAAAAATTCATCTAGCACTTCATTTGATGAAAGTGAAAATAATCGGTGATCCGGAGGCAAATAATTCCCCACATACACCAGATGAGAACTGCCAAAATTCTTCCGCGGCACGAAATTCGTATGCTCTCCCAAAACCAAAAACGGGAACCGCCTGTCCAGAATATTTAACCAATAAATATCCGGCAAAAACTGCCGCGCCAGTTCCAGAAACAATACATGCGCGTCAAGATAATTCACTTTTCCGTTTCTCGCAGGCATTGTCGACAACACCACCTCATACTTGCCAAGTAAACTGTTTATCTCAGCTTTTTTATTCAAAATTATTTCGCCGCCGCTCTTCTTAATTTCATCCGCCATCCTTTCGGCCAGCGCCTGAAATCCTCCCGGAAAAGTCCCCAGCCGCACCGTCCTCTTTTTAATCCTGGCCCAAAACCACGCCATGTTCACTTCAGAAGCCAAATCTACAAATTTCCCTGACAGCAAGGGCTCCCAAACCGTTTCAAATCCTTTCTTTCCTATCATTTTAATTAGCCAATCTTTGGCGCAGTACTTTTCTAAAAATCTTCCATTAGGCAAAATTTTCAGACCGGCCAATACCGCCCCCATCCTCAACTTATCAATCAACCCCAACTCTGGAAACATTAATAAATCTTTCGCCGAATCAAATTGACGGAATTCTCCCTCTTCCCTCTTCCCTCTTCCCTCTTCCCTAGAGTAATAAACAGCAGTTACCGGCCGATGCCACTCCGGCTCTATCCCCAATTCTCGACTCAACTTAATAATTGCCCTATCATTAGTAAAAATATGATGGTAAAACTTCTCCGCCGTCCATTTCCACTCCGGCCGGCGAAAACCTACTGCCAACCCGCCGACTTTATCCCTTTGCTCAAAAATTGTTACCCCGGCTCCCCGTCGGGATAATTCCAGCCCCGCTGCCAATCCGGTAAACCCCGCCCCAACGATTGCCACTCTCATGAAGTCAGATTATATAGCGTAACCAATTAAAAAATTGGGCAATTTTTTAATTGGAACGCTATTATGGCGTGCTAATTTGAATGGTTACATTCAAATTAGTTTCGCCATACCGACTATAACAATAGAAGTAATCCCAGAAGAATTATCCCTAGTCCTGCTACCACCGCTCCCACCGTCGACAATACTCCTCCGGCTTGCGGCAAACTTTGTTGAGGTACAGTCGGAATTGCCGTCGGAATTGCCGTCGGCCCCTGAGCCAAAGGCACCGGCGTGTTGGTCGGCTGACCCGGCGTCCCCGGCACCGGCGTATTGGTGGGTTGCGGAGTATTAGTCGCCGTCGGCGTCAACGTCCCGGTCGGAGTTGGCGTCAATGTCCCTGTCGGCGTCGGAGTTGAAGTTGGAGTTAGCGTTGGTGTCACCGTTGGAGTAATCGTTCCGGTCGGAGTCGGCGTGGGCGACAGTACCGAAGTTGGCGTTGGCGTTAAAGTCGGTCCCAGCGCGATCTGAAAAGTTTTGACGCAAGCGCTGTCGGGACCGGGAGTCGGAATTACCTCCTCCGCCCTCGGCTCGCTCTTGGGCACCGACGGCGCCACCGGTTCCGTTCCCAATTGCTGAAGCCGAATAGCGGTAATAATGGCAATGATCGCCAACAACAATACCGCCACCACTCCCAAAATCAGGAGTATTCTTTTTTGTTTTTGACTTAATATAATCATACGAATTTTTGATTTTTGATTTTTGATTTTTGATTTTTCATCAGTCCACCCAGCCCCTGCTGTCATGCAGCAGCACCGATTCCACTTTCAAAGCTCCTGCCGCCGAAATGGTGTATTCCACCGCAAACTGGGTATCGTTCAATTTAACTACGTCATCAATATGAAGAATGTCATTGATAAAAAACGCCGATTTGGTGAAGTTTCCCTGCGTTTTATGTCCGGTGCACATAAACCGGACTCTATCGCCGGACCTGGCCGCCGCCGCAAACTCACTATCGGTTTTAGTTATCCACCCGCCGGCGCCATCCGAAATTTGCCCCACCAAACTCTCACAGTTAGCCGAAATCGTCACCGGCGTTGCCGTTGCCGTCGGAGGCGTCGATGTAGCGGTAGGTACAGGCGTGTTAGTCGGAATCGGAGTGTTAGTCGGACGAGGCGTCGGCGTCGGCGTCGGCGTTGACGTGGCAGTCGGGCGTGGTGGAGAAGTCGGCTGCGGACCGCTACAGGATTCTTCACACAGCGATACTACCGTACAATTACTATCTCCTGGTAACTCACAACTATCTACTTGTGCACATGCTCCGGGAGCCGCCCCCGTCGAATAGCGCGGATTAATTCCCACATCAGGTGTTTGACACCTTCTGTCGCTGGCACACCTATCGCACGTAAACGTAATCTCGTGCCTAGCACCACCTCCGCCGCCACCGCCACCGCCACCGCCACCGCCACCGCCGTCGCTCTGCACGCAACAAGCTTGACCCTGCCCATCTTCAGGATTAGAGTCTGAAGCGTTACAATCAATATTCGGTATCCTACTCCCAGAGCAAGATCCTTTCGGATCAATACAAAAACAATTATCAGCCAACGTCTGTAAATCCTGTTTCTGTCCTAACAAATACAACCCCGTCCCCAATCCCCCAACCACCAAAAACACCAGCGCCACAATTCCCCCCATCATCCCTTTCGACAGTTTTCTATGTCCTTCGTTCTTAACCCCCGGCGCCACTATCGTCGGCTTCTCAAACAACGGATGTGGTTCTACCTGCGGACTCTGGACTGCCCCGCCCGCCGGTTGCTGACTGCTGGCTGCTAGCTGTTGCGTTAGCTCTACATCAGTCGCTTTCGGCAACGGCACCGGCTCCACTGCCGGCGGCGGCGGAGTTTCCGGTTTATCTTTAGAGGGTTCCGGAGGAGGATTCACAGGCCATGGCGGCGGAACCGGAGGCAGTCCCTGACCTTGAAAATTAGGATCCATATTTTATTAAACTCCGGCTTTTCCGAATCTCCTATTTGACAACAAAAAACTTCCCGCAATTATTAACGCCAATCCCATCATAGACAATATTACCGACGGCGTCAACCCTCCGGATTTCGGCGTCCCCGACGTCGTCGCCGGCACCGTCTTCCGCGGCGCCGCTGTCGGTGTCAACCTTTTCGTCGGAACTGCAGAGGGCGACGCCGTAAACGCCGGCTCATCGCCGGCCGCCTGGACCACAAACGACCGTTTCAATGTCTGAATTATTCCTTCGGCGTCGGTCCACGTTAAAGTCACCGTATGGTTTCCCGGCGCCAAATCCGTCGGCATCGCAAACTTCCACTTGCCGTCGCCGCCCACCACCGCGTTCCCCTTGACTGTTTCCGGCGACTCAACCGTGATATTAACTTCCAGATTCTTTGGGCCCTCCCCGAACAATTCCGGTCTGGCTGTTGAAACTTTCTCTCCGTCCTCGCCGGGATTAAGCAGAGTCACCCCGCCGGCCACCGGCGTCACCGGTCCCAAATCCTCAAAATTAAACAGCGATTTTAAACTGGATTCCGCCCCATCCAACGCGGCCGACCCGCCTTCTTCCTTCTTCCTTCTTCCTTCTTCCTTATTTTCCTGCCCTTGCTGCCGAAAATCGTAATTTTGCCCCAACCCTATCGGCGGCACCGGCTGGTCAATCCCCGTTATCACCGTCGCCGTCGCCTTTCCGTCCGCTCCGCCGTCCGCCCGAATCGTATATACCGTCGCCGTCCGGTCGTACGATAACCAACCCGAAAGATCCGCGATTCTGTTGGTAGATAAAGGAATCACCCAATTTCCCGAGTCCGCGGTCAACGCCGACAATAACTGCCCTCCCGGCAATTGGGCGTAAACAATTGCTCCCGCCGCCCCTGTTCCGCCGCCGGTCCTGACTATCCCCTGCGCCATATCCGCAGCCGGCAAACTTCCGGCCAAAGACGCCGCTGTCGTCACCGAAAACGGCTTCCCTTGGCTGTCATATTGCCTGCCGCCGGACTCCACTCTAAATTCATACCCCTTGGCCGCCGCCAGCCCGTCAACCGTCACAAAATGAGTGGTTGATTCCAACATTTTAGTTTGTGTATCTCTAACGTCATTTATCCATCTGGTTCCCAAAAGCGCTCTTCCCGTCACTTTCTCGGCAGTCGTCCAGCTCACCGAAAACGATTGGTCGCTGATATTGGCTATCGCCAAATCAATCGGCTCGCCCCCGGCCGCCGCCCTCGGTTGAACTTGTTGCCGCTGCTGTACCAAAACCGCCCCCCCGGCCAAACCGGCAATTAGCACCACCAGCCCCAAAATCGACGGAATTCTTTTGGCCAATATATTCATATATGAGTTTCGCACTCGAATAACAAGCGAAGTTGACAAATTTGCGAGTGAGTCCCTCGACGTTGCTCGGGATAAAACTAGCTGCCCAAGTGGGCTTGCCCTGAGCGAAGTCGAAGGGTGACGGCGAACGAGCAAATTTCCGTCAACGAGCTTGCCGAGTGCGAAACTTGTATCATAGTGACGGCGCCACCGTTAACTCCCCGGCTTCATTCAAAATTACCCTGTCGCTTTCGTTCAAATCCATATCTCGGTAATTTTTTCTCTGTTTCAGATTATCAAGTACCTGTTGAGGAAATTCCACTTTTATCGGCTTGGCCGGCCCCCGGACCGGCTCCGGCACCTGGGAGCTGGTTAAGTTTTTATATACTCCAAACCCGATCCACAAAAATACTATTGCCGCCAGTAAAATTGCCGCCGTCAAATAATCCTTTTTCACCAATACCGGCTTGGCGGCCGCCGCATCGGCCGAATTACTATTGATGGCGTTATTTGGAATTGGATTCATATTTCAATTAAAACACCGGATTATCAGGTTGTCTGGCAGTCTGACTGTCCGATTGTCCGGAGTCAGAGTTTTCCGAGTTTTCCGGAGAGTACAGTATTTCCACCGTCACCGACCCCTTAACCTGATACGGCTCGTCTTGCCTTTCGTCTTTGGGAATCGAGGACACGCTTACCGACTTGACTAGCACCAATCTATCCATTTTAATCAAGTCCCCCAAAAAATTCCTGACCTGTTCCTCATCTCCCCCCACCGACATCCACGCCTCTAATTTCCCACCGCCTTTTCCGGTCATCTCAAATCCGGCCTGAGAAATTTCCACCGCCGCCAGCCCTTTTTCTTTAGCCAAAATTTCCACTTCCTTGGTAAAAATCTCAAATTCCGGACGGTTGGGAATAGCCCAACCGACTCTGGGAAGATCATCTTTCATTTCTTCCAACAGCCCCTGAACCGTTACCAGCGCCCGAAACTTGTCGTCAAGCGCTGCCACTAATCTCTGCTCATCCTGGATTTCCTTGACTAAAGCGCTGATGGTTAACAAAGTCGGCCGTAGCACCCCCAGCCCTAAAACAGCGATTAAAACCAATGTTCCCACCAGCGCCAGTGACGCTTGAGCGGTCGGCTTTCTTACCCTTTCGGCCAATATTTCCAATAATTTTTGCCGGTATTCTCCTTGTCTCGCCGCCAAAGTTCGCCACAGCCGATTCTCACCATCTATAACGCTATTCATATATTTATTCCTCTGCTTGGTTCATTATCCCTAATTCCTGATACCTAATTTCCATCTCGAAATCAAATCCCGGCAGCCGCTCACCGGATTGCTCCAGTTTTCTGACTCCGACTCCGCCGTAACTCTTCTCGGCTTTCATTCTGGAAAATAATCCGGAGAATACATCCGACCTCGGAACATACCCTGTCAAACTCGCGCTTTGGCTTCCGATTTCAATCGCTTCAAACTCCACTCCCGCCGGAGTCAGACTTTGAATTTTACTTAATCTTTCTGCCGCGTCAAAGTTAGTTCCATTCGCCTGATTAACTTCCTCGGCCAGAAACTGCAGTCTTTCCCACTTTGTCCTAACCTCGTCCATCGCCTGGACCGAAACCGTCCGCTGTATTCTCACTTGCCGCAAGTCAGATAGCTTCCGGTCAAACCAAAATCTGGATAAAAACGCCGCAATTACCACCAGCTCTGTCAGTACCACCACCAATCTGCCGGTTGACAGCGCCCACAGCAAAAATCTGCCCCACTTGGAGTATTCGAACCTATCCGACGGCAGAAGATTAACCGTACTTGTCTGGGCAGCCATGATTCCCTTCAGTATAGCGGCTTTAAACCAGCGCCGCAAGCCGCGATTTCAATCTCGCCGCTTTATTCTTATGAATTATCCCTTTTTTGGCGGCCTTATCCAAAGCCGAACTTGCCTTGGACAACAAAACTTTAGTCGGCTTTTTCCGCGCCGCCCTGACCGCAGCCCTGGCCCGGTCTTTAATCTTTCTATTGGCTCCGGCGGCTCTCCGGTCCCGCCGCAATTTTTTTATCGCGCTTTTAAGTATCGGCATAAAATTCAGTTATCTGTTCTCTGTTATCAGTTATCTGTTTCAAGTCTATCGGTTTTCAGTTCATCAGTCGCCAACCGGCAAACCGAAAACCGACTAACCAAAATCCGAAAACAGAAAACCGAGAACTGATAACTGGCTTTCTAACTTTCCCGTATTGTACCATCATCTTTATCATTATATACTCCGCTGGTGGTAAACAAACTTTGGCAAAACGGCAAAAACCTTCTGCTGCGGCGCCAAACCGGCATTCTCTCCGCCGCTTTCGTCATTATGGTTGCCTACGCCGCCTCCGGTATCTTGGGATTGTTAAGAAACCGTTTGCTGGCCGGAAGCTTCTTCGGCGGCGCCGAGCATCAGCTGGACGCCTACTTTGCCGCTTTTGTTCTTCCCGATACCGTCTTCCAGCTTTTGATTTTAGGCGCTCTGTCCGCCGCCTTCATTCCCGTCTTCACCAATTATCTCCGCCGCGATCAAAGCGAAGCCTGGCATGTCGCCTCCGCCGCCATGACCGGAATTTTATTCTCGTTCCTGTTAATATCCGCCGTCCTTTTTATCTTTGCCGTTCCCGCCACCCGCCTCCTGGTCCCGGATTTTCCCCCGGATTTAATCCGTCTCACCGCCTCTCTCACCCGGATTATGCTCGCCGGCCAATTCTTTTTTGCCCTGTCCGCTTTCATGACCGGAATTCTCCAATCGCATCACCGGTTTCTGCTCTCGGCCTTGGCGCCTCTCCTTTATAACTTAGGCATTATCATCGGCATCGTCGCTCTGTCTCCGGTTATAGGAATCTACGGCCCTGCCGTCGGCGTCGTCCTGGGAGCTTTCCTCCATTTTATCGTCCAGCTCCCTTTGGCTTTAAAACTCGGCTTCAGGGTCCGCTTCACCGCCGACCTCAACCACCAGGGCGTCCGCCGGATTCTCCGCCTGATGCCCGCCCGCACCGTCACTTTGGGCCTAGGCCAACAACTGGATAAAATCATTGCCACCGCCGTCGCCAGCTCCCTGGCCGCCGGCACTTTGGCCATCTTTAATTTTGCCCGCCAACTTTATATCCTTCCCGTCACCATGTTCGGCGCCACCGTCGGCCAGGCCTCATTCCCCGCCCTCTCCCGCGCCCGCGAGGACGGCCGCGACCGCTTCACCGCCACTATCGCCATGACGTTACTGCAATTATTATTTTTCTCTTTTCCGGCCGCAGCCCTGCTTTTAGTTTTAAGAGTTCCCGCTGTCCGTCTGGCGTTCGGCGCCCGCCAGTTTCCTTGGGAAGCCACTCTCCTAACCGGCAAAGCCGCCGCTCTATTTGCCCTGGCTATCCCGGCCCAAGCCGGAAGTCAGCTTCTCACCCGGTCTTTTTACGCCGCCCAAAATACCAAAACCCCGCTTATCACCGCCGTCATTTCCGCCGCCTCGCTGATTTTCTTGGTCAAGGGCTTTTCCGCCTGGACCGACATTGGTATTCTTGGGGTCATTTCGGCTATCGCCATTTCCGACATTGTCAACTTCTTCCTCCTATTGGCGCTTTTAGAGCTCCGGGTTGTCCCCGGCCTAATTAAAAGTTTTATCCGGCCGCTGTCAAAAATCATTTTCGCTACCGCCGTCACCGCCGTCATGCTTTGGATCCCGTTACGATTGCTGGACCAATTTGTTTTTGACACCACCCGAACTCTGCCTTTGATCGGCCTGACCGCCACCGTTTCCTTTATCGGCATGGGGATTTACTTTTTGCTCGCCAAATTGCTCGGAATTGCCCAGCTGGAATCCGTCCTCCGCCTCATCCGCCGCCTGGCCAACTGGCGCCAAATCCTGTCCGAATCCTCCGCCACCCTCGCCCCCCAACCCACCGAAACCCCAATATAACAATATAATTTATAATCACCTCGTGACTTCGGCAAATATCAGAAACTTCGCCATTATTGCCCACGTTGACCACGGCAAATCAACCTTATCCGACCGGCTGATGGAATTAACCGGAACCGTCCCGAAACGGCAGATGCAAAACCAGCTCCTTGATAGCAACCCCATCGAGAGGGAGCGCGGCGTCACCATCAAGCTCGCCCCGGTAACTATGAAATACCGATCCCCTTCTTCCTTCTTCCTTTTGCCCTCTTCCTTATCAGATTCAGAATTTATTCTGAATCTGATTGATACCCCCGGCCATGTCGACTTCTCCTACGAAGTCGATCGCAGTTTAGCCGCTTGCGAAGGCGCGATTCTCTTAGTCGATGCTACTCAAGGCATCCAGGCCCAAACCCTGGCCCACGCCCAAAAAGCCCTGGAGTTGGGGTTAACCATTATCCCCGCCATTAACAAAATCGACCTCCCCACCGCCCGCCCGGAAACCGTCCTCGCCGAACTCAAAGACGTTTTTGGCTACCGGCCGGAAGAGACCTCTCTCATCTCCGCCAAAACCGGCCGGGGAGTTGGGCAGCTGCTGGATAGAATAGTTACAGAAATTCCTCCTCCGGCGGGCTGGGAAAATTCACCGCTCCGGGCTCTGATTTTTAACTCCGCTTTTGACCATCATTTAGGCGTCATCGCCTTTGTCAGAATCGTTGATGGCGGCTTAACCGCCAAAAATCAGCTTCAACTTTTATCTAATAAAGTGGTTTGTTTCCCTAAAGAAATCGGGATTTTCACCCCTCAAAGACAGCCAATTGTTACCCTTGCCACCGGCCAGGTCGGCTACATCGCCACCGGCCTCAAAGACATCACTCAAGTCCGCGTCGGCGATACCTTGACCCTCTTCCCTCTTCCTTCCTCCTTCTTCCCTGCCTTGCCCGGCTATCGTCCGCCCCAACCCATGGTTTTCGCCGACGTCTATCCGGCTGAAAATGTTAGCTACGAACAATTCGTAGACGGAGTCGCCAAGCTTCGCCTCCAAGACGCCAGCTTAACTTCAAAACCGATTCATTCCCAAATTCTCGGTCCCGGCCTCCGCTTGGGATTTCTGGGGTTGTTCCACATTGAAATCACTAAAGAACGCCTGATCCGCGAACAAAATATCCCCACCGTTTTTACCCTGCCGACTGTCCAGTACTCTGTCGAGTCTACCAACGGCAAAACTCTTCTTATCCAAAACCCAAATGAATTTCCCGACCCGTCAACCATTCGCCAAATTAACGAGCCGGTAGCCGATGTTACCGTCTTCTCCCCGGCCGAATTCATCGGCTCCCTCATGCAAGTTTTAAGCGACCATCGCGGAATTTATTTCAACACTTCTTATCTTGGCGACCGGGCTCGGCTCTCTTACCATGTTCCCTTGTCTGAACTTATTAGCGGTTTATTTGACGCCATTAAATCGGTTTCCCGCGGCTTTGCCAGCATTGATTATCAAATAATCGCTCCCCAGCCGGTCGATGCCGTCAAGCTGACCATTCTGGTAAACCATCAGCCGGTCGAGTCATTGTCCCACATCATCGTTCGGGAAAAAGCGCGCCAAATAGGGACTAAAATGGTCGAAACCTTGAAAGATTTGCTTCCCCCACAGCAATTTGCCGTTCCCATCCAAGCCGTTGTCGGCGGCGAAGTTCTGGCCCGCGCCGACAAAAAAGCCGTCCGCAAGGATGTTACCGCCAAACTCTACGGCGGCGACCAAACCCGCAAAGATAAATTATTAAAAAAACAGAAAAAAGGCAAAAAACGCCTCGCCAAATTCGGCCGGGTTAACATCCCCGACTCCCTCCTCTCCCGCCTCCTCACCGCCTAACGTTACCCCGATATTTCAGAATATCTTTGCTTCCGATCATAATTGAAGAATATATTTGTGAGCCTGAAATATTCTTAAAAAATCTGTTGACTTATTGTTTTAAATCACCAGTCAAAAATATCTGGGACTACGATCGTAACTCCAAATATTCAGGTTAAAAAATGCACTTTTAATCTCGCTCATCAAGATAATCCCACATCTCATCCATATCCTCTTGCTCGCTATTTACCCACTCCTCCAAATCCCGCTTATCTGTACGCCTTTTATTATTTAAAGTATCAATTCTTTTCTTCATAATCCCTACTTCCCAAGCCGTAAAGGTCTAACCTTTGCAAGCTGTAAGGGTTAGACCTTTACGGACTGACTACTTTACCGCGTTGTCATCATCAAGTATATTGAGATGAGTCGTAATCCGAAGATAATACCCAAACGGATCTTCAACTCGAAAATCTTTTAATCCCCAGGGTTGCAAAACCAGTTCCTCAACCACATTAGCAGAGCCTTTTACTTTCGAGTAATACTCCTCGACATCATCAACCATGATAACGATTTCAACTCCATAACCTCTCTTTGTGTCCCTCGGAAACTTTTTGAAATAAGGTTGTTCATAAACATGTTCGTTGCCGACCCAAAAACACAGGATATTATTTCCCATTTTGAGTATCAGGTAACCCTTAAACATCTCGGGTTTTCGCTCCCAAACTACCTCAAACCCAAGTTTTCCATAATATTCTTTGACTTTTTCAAAGTCGGGAACATGCAATTCAAGCAAAACATTATTTTGTGCCGGTTTCATAAACTTGTAGATATTCTAACAGAAAAATATTCCCCAAAATCCACTCTTGACAACCATTAGCACTCATGGTAAGTTACTGCTAGTTATGGCAGACGCCCCAACCCCCCTTCCAACTTTAACCGACCGCCAGATTAAAATCCTCCGGGCCATCGTCGAAGAATATTCCCAAACCGCCGAGCCTGTCGGTTCCGACACTCTGGACAAAAAATACCAAATCGGCGTCTCTCCGGCCACTATCCGCAACGAAATGAATCGCCTGGTGGAAAAGGGCTACCTGGCCCAACCCCATACCTCCGCCGGCCGCACTCCCACCCCCGCCGCCATCCGCTTCTACGTTGACCAGTTAATGAACGAAAAACAACTGGCCGTCACCGACGAAATCAAAGTCAAACAGCAAATCTGGGATTCTCGCGGCGAAATCGGCCGCCTCCTTCGCGAAGTCACCCACACCTTGGCCAATCAAACCCACATGCTCGCCGTCGCCGCCACCGACCAAGGTAAGGCCTATCATTCCGGATATGCCAATATTCTTGATATTCCCGAATTTTTCGACATTGATGTTACCCGGTCGGTTTTTTCCGTCATAGACGAGGTCAACCAGCTGATGGGAATATTTTCCCATCCTCCCGTCGGCGCCAATGTCCCCTCGGTTTTGATGGGAGACGACTTCGGCATCGCCGCCCTCCGCCCCGTCGGCCTGGTTTATACCCAGTTTAAACTTGGCACCACCGCCGGCGCCGTCGGCGTTCTCGGCCCCTGCCGCCTCGACTATTCCTACATTATTCCAACTGTAAGATATGTCGGAAATTTATTGGATGAAATAGGCAGGGAATGGTAAAAAAGCTCAAAACTCAAAGGTCAAAAATCAAAACCAAAATCAAAGTTTAAAACTAAACAAACTTTGAGTTTTACACTATAGTTTTGATCTTTGAACTTTGATCTTTGAACTTAAATGACAACAACTAAAATACAAACTGACAAAACAAAAAATCACCTACGAGATCAGGTAAAAGAGCTGGAGGAAAACTGGAAACGCGCCCTGGCCGACTACCAAAACCTAACTAAGCGGGTCGAAAAAGAACGTTGGGAAGCGGTTTTATTTGCCACCGGCTCGCTCCTTTCAAAAATCTTGAAAATCGCCGACGACCTACGTCTAGCCGTCGCCCATCATCCGGACCAGCCCTGGCTAAAACTCATTCACGCCGATTTAACCAAAATTTTAAAAGACGAGGGCATATCCGAAATTGACGCCGCCGCCAAACCTTTCGATCCCCAAACCATGGAGTGCGTCCAACAGGTAGACGGCCCCAAAAACACTATTGTCAAAGTCGTCCAAATGGGATATAAATTACATGATAAAATCTTAAGGCCGGCCGGAGTAGAAGTTGGAAAAGGAGAAGAAACCAATCAGTCATTAAAACACTAGAACACCAGAACATTAAAACACCAAAACCAAATTGTTTTAATGTTTTCATGCTTTAATGTTTTAATGAAAAATGAATTATGTCCAAAATCATCGGCATTGATTTAGGTACTACCAACTCCGTCGTCGCCGTCATGGAAGGCGGCAGCCCTAAAGTTATTCCCTCGGCCGAGGGCCGCAACCTGATTCCTTCGGTCGTCAACCCGGCCCAAAATTTAGTCGGCGATATCGCCAAACGCCAGCTTATCCTAAAGCCCAAGGAAACCATCTACTCAATAAAAAGATTGATGGGCCGCCGCATCGGCGACGCCCAAGTCAAGAAAACCCAAGAGATGGTCGGCTACGAAATCGTTGAAGGCAAAGATAAAATGGCCGCGGTTAAAGTCGGCGGCCGGACCTATACCCCCCAGGAAATTTCCGCCAAAATTCTCGGAAAAATCAAGGCCGACGCCGAAGCGTATCTGGGAGAAAAAGCTGACCGGGCCGTAATTACCGTCCCTGCTTATTTCGACGACTCCCAGCGCCAAGCCACCAAGCAAGCCGGCGAAATCGCCGGACTTAAGGTTGACCGGATTATTAACGAACCCACCGCCGCCGCTCTGGCTTACGGCCTGGATAAAAAAGGCGCCAAAACCATTGCCGTTTACGACCTTGGCGGCGGCACTTTCGACATTTCCATTCTGGAATTGGGCGGCGGCGTCTTTGAAGTCAAAGCCACCAACGGCGACACTTTCCTCGGCGGCGACGATTTTGACCGCAAAGTTATCGACTGGATAATTTCCGAATTCAAAAAAGATCAGGGCGTCGACCTGTCTAAAGATAACCAGGCCATGCAAAGGATCCGCGACGCTGCCGAAAAAGCCAAAGTTGAACTTAGTAGTTCCCTGGAAACCGACATCAACCAGCCGTTCATCACCCAGGCCAAAGACGGCAGCCCCCTCCATCTCACCATGAAATTAACCCGCGCCAGACTGGAAGAATTGACCTTTGATTTAATTGAAAAAACCATGAAACCGGTCCGCGACTGCCTCAAAGACGCCAAACTAGATCCTAAGGATATCGGCGAAGTCATCTTAGTCGGCGGCCAAACCCGGATGCCCAAAGTCCAGGAAACCGTCAAAAAGTTCTTCGGAAAAGACCCCCACAAAGGCGTTAATCCCGACGAGGTCGTCGCCGTCGGCGCCGCTATCCAGGGCGGAGTCTTAACCGGCGACGTTAAAGACGTAGTCCTTTTGGACGTCACCCCGTTAACTTTAGGGATTGAAACCCTGGGCAGCGTCATGACCCCCCTGATTAACCGCAACACCACCATTCCCACCAGCAAATCCCAGATTTTCTCTACCGCCGCCGACAACCAAACCCAGGTCGAAATCCACGTTCTCCAGGGCGAGCGCCCCATGGCCGCCGACAACAAAACCCTGGGCCGGTTTATTTTAGACGGCATCCCGCCGGCTCCCCGCGGCCTGCCCCAAATCGAGGTTACTTTTGATATTGACACCAACGGTATTTTGAACGTCGCCGCCAAAGATAAAACCAGCGGCAAACAACAAAAAATCACTATTCAAAACGCCACCAACCTATCAGAAGAAGAAGTTGACCGCCTCAAGGCCGAGGCCGAAAAGCACGCCGACGAAGATAAACAAAAGAAAGAACTTGCCGAAGCCAGAAATCAGGCCTCATCCGTCGCTTTCGAAATCGAAAAACAATTGAAAGAGCATGGCGACAAACTGGACAAAGACACCAAAGAAAAAATTGCAGAAAACGTTAACAAATTAAAAGACCTCAGTGAAAAAGGCGAAGCATCGGCCGAAGAATTGAAAAAAGCCAGTGAAGAAACTCTGACTTCGGCCCAGAAAATCGGAGAAATCCTATCGAAGCAACAAAATACAGAGAACAGAGAACACCCGCCTGCCGGCGAAGCAGGGAAAACAGAGAACAGTAACCAAAAAGACAAAACTGAAGAAAAGAAAAAATCAGAGGCCGAAGAAGGCGAAGTAGTCCAGTAGCGAACATAAACTAACAAACCAACAAACGACAAACAAACAAATAAACTAATAAATATCCAAACTAAAAAATGCGTTTTGCGAATTTATTCGTTTTATTATTTTTTTGTTAGTTTGTAAGTTTGTTAGTTTGTAAGTTTTTTATGCCATGCCCGACAAACCCGACTATTATGATCTTCTCGACGTCTCCCGCTCCGCTTCCCCAGACGAGATAAAACGGGCTTACCGCCAAAAAGCTCTGGAGTATCATCCCGACCGCAATAAATCCGCCGACTCCGAAACCAAATTCAAACAGATCAATCAGGCCTACGAAATTCTTTCCAATCCAAAAAAACGGGAAGCTTACGACCAATTTGGCCATGCCGCTTTCGATCCCACTTCCGGTTTTTCCGCCGGAGGCGGATCCCCCTTCGGGGGAGGCGGCCAAACTTACCGCCAGGGCCCATTCTCCTATACTTATTATGGCGGCGGTTCACCCTTCGGCGCCGGCGGCGGATTTGAGGGATTTTCCGATCCGTTCGAAATATTCGAGTCATTCTTCGGCTCGGCCAGCCCCTTTGACCGCAGTGCCGGCCGCCGCCCCAAACCTCATTATTCTTTAAAAATTGATTTTATGGAAGCCGCCACCGGCGGAGAAAAAACCGTGATTATTTCCGGTAAAGAACATACCATTAAAATTCCCGCCGGCGCCGACGACGGCACCCGCGTCAGTTATCGCAATTTTGAAGTCAGCTTTGACGTTAAACCCCATCCGGTTTTCAAGCGTGACGGCGCCGACGTCGTCGTCAATCTTGATTTGCCCTTAACCACCGCTATTTTAGGCGGCGCCGTTTCCGTCCCCACCATTGACGGCCCGGTTGAAGTCCGCATCCGCCCCGGCACCCAGCCCGGCTCCCTAATCCGCCTCCGCGGCCGCGGCATCCCTTATCTCCGCTCCCAAAATAGCGGCGACCAATATCTCCGCCTCAACATCAAAATCCCCGAAAAACTCTCCCATCAAGAAAAAGATCTTTTTGAACAACTTCGTCAGCTTGACAGAAACCGATAGAAACAGTAGAGTCAAGAGTAAATGAATTTATCTGCCCGTCTAACCATTATCACCCTCTTAACTTTGATTATTCTCTTATCGCCGGTTTCTATCCTGGCGGCTAATCCCCGCCTCTACCTCGACCCAGCCACCGCCACCGTCGCCGCAGGCGACACCGTCACCCTCGAACTCAAAATCGACACCGCCGGCCAGGAGGCCGCCGCCGCCGACGCCAAAATCACTTTTCCCCCGGCCACCGTCGGCATTTCCGCTATCACCGCCGGAGAATTTTTCCCCAAGCTCAGCAAAGTCATAAATTCTACCACCGGACTGATAGACCTCCACGCTTACTTTGATCCCGCCGATGTTACCAGCAATTCCGGTACCGGCACCGTGGCGATAATTGTCATTAAGGGCACTGCCGCCGGCGCCGCCGAGCTGGCTCTTTCCTGCACTTCCGGCTCAACTACCGATTCCAATATCGCCAATCCCCAAGGCCAGGATATTATTAACTGCCTCCAATCATCCGGCGCCGAAATCACAGTTAAACCTTCATCTCAAGGCGGCGCTACAATTCTGACTCCTGTCCCCACCCCCTCAACCCTCCCCCAAGCCGGAGGTATTATTCCCACATTCGGACTATTACTTCTGGGAATTACCGTCTTAACTGCCGGAACATTCCTTGCCACGGCTAAATCCGAAGCCTCATTAAAACACTAGAACACCAGAACATTAAAACACAAAAACGAGATTGTTTTAATGTTTTCATGCTTTAATGTTTTAATGAAAATTGATATGAACAAAAAGACCCTATTCATACTTATATTTTTGTCTCTTCTGGCCGGCATCGGTCTCGCCGGCGGCCTCTACCTCGTATCCACCCCCACCAACGTCTCTCCCCGGGCCGCAAGCTCCACTTCGTTCCCCACCATAATTCCCGCAGCAATTAACAATCAACAATTAACAATTCCTCCTTCCCCAACTCCCATTCCGTCAACACCCCTAACCAGGCAGGAAATTATCGACTCATTCGGCCAAACCAACGCTCGCGCCGACCTCAACGCCGACAGCGCCGTCAACTCCCTCGACCTGGCCGCCTTCGACCTGAAAAATCAATAGTCCGTATAGTCCGAGATTTTCACTTCTTTCAAAAGCTGCTCTGCTTTCAATTTTTCCGCCCAATCGGATAAGTATTTCCAGTCCAAATCTTTTCCTTGGGTTTTAATTATCCCTACACAATCCCTCAAATGCCTTTCACTTCTGACTTGTTGGCACCATTCCAACTTTGTCAAAATCAAATCCTCCCCGCTCACCGCCGGAATTTTCTTGTCTCCAATTTTGATAATCCGGCTTCGCTTGAATTTATTCCGCTCAAATTCATTCTGTTTTCTAATCCAGAAATCAACTTTAATTCCGGTATCAAAATGAAAAACGTCAAACTGGGTTCGTTCCTCGATTGCTCGAACCACTGCTTTTTCGTCATGATCAAAACCTTTCCCCAGCCGCCTCAACAGCTCAATGATTTTATTTTTTTCTGCTTGATGAATCTCAATCACAAAGTCAATATCATGAGTCGCCCGCGGAAAACCGTAATATGACACTGCGAAACTCCCGGTCAGAAGATAAGAAATCCCGTATTCTTCAAGTAATTCCACTATCTTAATTAAGATGTCTCGTTGCCCGATCATTAGTTTTTATGCAGTCGCCGCCGTAGTGCCGTCGCAATCTGTCTTTTAGTCGCTTTCGGCCCTAATTTCTCCTTAATGTTAACTACCGCCAATTCCCGGACGAACTCCGACAGTCTAAGCGCCTGCTCCATCCTCTCCTCCCCGCTCATTTTTCGTAGTCCCTTAGCCTGCTCCATCGCCATCTCGACTATATCACATCGTTTTTCAAGTGCGAAGCTTATAAAATATTAAAGATATTAAAGTTTAGAATACGCGACCGCTTAACTTTTTCTTTAATACGAATCGAGGCAACACAATCTTAGACTTTATAAAGATCATCTGACCTTTACGAAGTCAAAGTAACCGAAGCCCAGAAAGTCAAATCCTGATAGAATATAAATTGTGAAAAAAACTCTCGTACACCACATAGTTGAAATGCTTCGACTGGGCAAACAAATAGTAACAAGCCAACCTTTACGTATTAAGGAAACCGGCGTAGTTAACGTCAAAGGCGAGCGTTCAATTGCTATGGACGTAGCAGTTGAAAAATTATTTATCGACTACGTCCAAAAAAATAAACTTCCGGTTGCAATCTTTTCTGAAGAAGCCGGAACAATTAGTTTCGATAACAACCCAAAATTTCTTTTAGCTTTTGATCCTCTTGATGGAAGCACTAACTATAAAATTGGGAAAAACTTACTGCCATTTGGGACTTTAATTACTTTTTACGACGGATTAAAACCAAAAATAGATAACATTCTGGCGGCCGGCGCAATCGAATATACCAAAGACTTAGCTTGGATTACCGATGGTCGAGTCACTACAGATTTGTCTGGCAATCGAGTTACTTTAAAAACTGGTTGGCCTATCGACAAGTCAACTCCGGTGTATCTTGATCTTTACTATAGAGAAGGCTACAAAACATATTTGTCTTTAGCTCAAAAAATATTTATTCGGAATACCGGCTCGACAATAGGAAACTTGTCATGCACTCTTTCTGGTGTTGCAGCAGGACTGGGAGGAGTTTGCATGAGAGCCGAAGAAATTGGTGCCGTTTATACGCTTATTAAAGGAGCCGGCGGAATCGCGGTTAACCATCAAGGCAAAGATCTAGGTAAAGAAAATTTTCACCCGGAGAAAACATATCCTATCCTTGCGGGAAACAAACTTGTTGTAGACTTTTGTGTTGCTCAACTAAAACAATATTCAAAATAATTCCGCGTCAGATAAGATAAATATTGACGTAACCGCAAAAACATATTTGACCTCACGATCGTAGTCCCCCTCTTCCTTTTCGACCATTGACAATTTTTTGGAAAATGATAGTATCGGTATTGAGATCCTCGGCCCGAAGTTTTTAAACTTCAACTTGGCGGAGGATTTTATTTTCACCGTCTATCTTGCCGGAAAGACAGACATTAGTTGTTTTCTCCCAGTCCGTTTATTTTCCTTTATCTGAACGTAGAAAAGCTTCTTGTCTTTCGAGTTCCCGGCGAACCGATGTAAAATTTCAGTTTCCTTCGAAGGATTCTGTACGGTTAAAGGGTGATTTCGGCTTTCTCTTATGAGCTCAACGGCCGCTGAAAAGAACTTCAATCTGCGAACACGTTCCGAAAATGGTTTCTGCAAAAGATGCGTCCAGAAATAATCGAAAAAGATTTTCTGTTTGTGAAAATAAGCGGAACGCAAATACGGTTTCCGCTTGGTTCGTTTTTCGATACCGGAATAAATCTCAACAGCAGCCCTATAGACCTCTTTATAACTAGTACCGGGTAATGGAAAAAATTTCGTCTGAAACGGAATCACTGATAGAAAAGTTTACCATTATTTTCCGGCCACCCAAAATTCCATCTGTTATACTATCTCTTGGATTTATGGAAACGGTGGGCCGGTAAGTCCCACCGTTATTGTTATGGCCAGTCATCAAACCGTCAGAACCGAATTCGCCGCCGCCATCAGCCAAATCTGCTCCGAACGCGGCATCCGGCCCGAAGTGGTCCTGGACAGCATTAAGCAAGCGATTCTAGCCGCTTTCCGCAAAGACGCCTCCCTTCCCGAAGAAGAACTTGAGGGCTACTCCGTCAAACTGAATCCCGACACCGGTGAAGCCAAAGTTTTTGACCCTCAAAACGAAGACGTTACTCCGCCGGGATTCGGCCGCATCGCCGCCCAAACCGCCAAACAAGTTATTCTCCAGCGGGTTCGCGAGGCCGAAAAAGACGCCATCCTCGCCGAATATCGCGACAAATTGAATACCGTCATTAATGGTATGGTCCTTCGCTTCGAAGGCAAAACCGCTATCGTCGATATCGGCCGCGCCCAAGCCGTCATGCCCCCCGAAGAACAATCAACCGAAGAATTCTATCGTTTAAATCAAAGAATCCCCGTTTTCGTCTTGGAAATTAGGGAAACTCCTCGCGGCGAACGTGTCATTGTCTCTCGTCGGGTTCCCGAACTGGTCAAAGAACTCTTTGCCCGCGAAGTTCCCGAAGTTAAAAACGGTTCAGTCGAAATTGTCCGCCTGGCTCGCGAAGCCGGCCGCCGCACCAAAATCG
>Ga0209211_10000580_pt1 | contig 73924 bp, 98 predicted proteins | sample RifGroA2_FD_183992 | JGI IMG/M metagenome (GOLD analysis project Ga0209211, IMG submission 183992) | Groundwater microbial communities from Rifle, Colorado, USA - Groundwater A2 (SPAdes) (version 2) | ecosystem: Environmental > Aquatic > Deep subsurface > Groundwater | place: Rifle, Colorado... | reverse complement strand
ACGCCGATGAAGGTACTCAAATTTATGACACCAAATGAAGCAATGGAGCAGGAATCAAACCGTTACAAATTTAGAAAATTTAAATCTTCAAAAGAAGCAAGTGTTGCACTTCAACTTAGAATGTAGGGTAGATTTTTTGTAAATAGGGCATTATCCTATAATGTTATGTATTTAGAGAAAAATCTGCTATAATTCCAACCTATGGCAGAAAAAGCTACTTGCGACTTCAGATTGACCGACGCATTACAACGGAAAGAAAAATGGTTCTCCATTGGTTCTGTAATTCATTTTTTACTCTGGAGAAGCGATAAGCAAGCGAGAGAAAAAGGACTAATAAATGGACAAATTTGTATGGTAAGGACATTACATAATGGAGGAATGCCGACAGTATGTAATAGATTAACCGACTCAACCTCGACTTGTCCGACTGCTCAAGAAGCAATAAAAGAAGTAAATGCTGAATTCCCGCAGATTTAACGCAGATTCACCGCAAGAAATCATTTCTTTGCGAATTTTTGAGATTCAATAAGGATCGTCTCTATAAATATTGTGGTTGGGACAGCAAGAAGTACTCCCATCACTCCGGCCAATTTACCACCGACCACCATGACAATAAGGGTAGTAATAGGATGAAGACCGGTCGCTTTCCTCATGATAATTGGAACAAATAAATTATTCTCAAGTTGTTGAACAACTAAGTAAACAAGGACATTTTTTAAGGCTAATAGTGGGGAGACGGAAAGACCTATTAATATCGCCGGGATTGATGAGGTGATTGGACCCAAAGTCGGTATTACCTCAAGTAAGCCAGCAAGGACGGCAAGCGCAAGAGTATATTTCATTCCGATGAAGCTAAGGCCGATATATGTAAATGTACCAACTACAAGCATTAATATTATTTCCCCCCAGAACCATGAGCTCATCCTTGTTTGCGCCCTTTCTGAGATGATTTCTAATCTTTTTATTTCTAATTCATCAAAAAAGTTTCCGAGCATTTTCTCAACTAGTCTCTTTTCCAATAGAAAATAAAACCCAAAGAATAGAGTAGAGGTAACAAAGATGACATTAGAAAATATTGCTTTAACGAAATTTATAGTCTGATTTGCTAACCCCGGTAGGTTATTAGTCAGAAAATCAAAATTGATTAAATTTGCATAATCTGGGAACGTGCTCTTAATAATGGTTGGTAGACTTTTAGACAAAAAAATTATTTCAGTTACAAGTGGGGGGATTATCAATGAAAAGACATTAAAAATTACAAAAACAAATAAAGTGTAAATGACAAAGGCAGCTATCGAGCGGGGAATCCTTTTATTCTCTAAAAAATTTACAGCCGGCCGTAGACTCCCCGAAATAATAAAGGCGATAAAAAGTGAAAAGACTAATTCCCTAATTTGCCATAACAATCCCAAAGCAAGGAGAAAAAAAATCGTAAATATAATTGTTTTTGAAGACACTTCAATCTTATGAGTGTTCATGATGATAATTATATCATGATTACCCTTTAGCAAGGGCTAAGACAAAAACCTTACTTGTTCCATTTCTTTTTAAAACCCGGGTGGCTTCGCTGACCGTTGAGCCGGTGGTTACAACGTCATCAACAAGTAAGATTTTTTTGTTTTTTACATCGGCGTTAGGCCTCAAAGTAAATATCCCCCTAACATTCCTATATCTCATGAGCTTTGACCCAAGCTGTGCTTGAGGATACTTATCTTTTACCCTTATTAAAAAATCACCGGTTTCAAGCCCTAAAAACTTATTTAAAAACTTTGCAATTAGAATTGACTGGTTAAAACCTCTTTCCGTCATCCTTGCTTTAGTTAATGGTATCGGCTCAATAATATAGTCCTTCGCGATTGTTTTTAGCTTCATAATCTTTTCTAAAGAATCTCGTTTTATACCGCGAATAAAGTCGCTCCAAATTTCGGTCGCCAATCGATATTTAATATTTTTAATAATCTTTTTTAAAAAACCATTGTAATAATAGATTCCCGTCAATCCATCTATGTTCAATTTTTTTAGGCATCCTGGGTGAGTTAGGCCTAGAGGACTGGATTTTTTACAGTAATAACATCGCTCTCGATTATATGGTTTTAGTTTTTGATAACATTTCGGGCAGATATATGTGCCTAGATAGCCACAACCAAGGCAAAATTTTGGAAACAGGAGGTCTTTAAGAAACATAATATAGATACATTATAAACCTAATACTTTGTTCACAAATATCAAAGTATTTATACTTTGAAAAAAACTGCAAAAAAATCTGAGGCTAAATTTTTGTTTGATATAGTTTGAATACATTTTGACCTCTTGCAAACCTACAGGCAGTGTTATAAATTTTTAAAGCACACTAGGGAAGAAATATTAAATAACAAATATTAAATATCAAAAATAATGTTTTGTATATTTTGCAAGAATCAAGACACAGAGGTAATAGAAACTAGGATATCTGATGATGGGGCAACGGTTAGACGTCGAAGGGTTTGCTTAAAATGCGAAAAAAGATTCACAACTTATGAAAGAGTAGAAGAGTTACCAATATTAGTTATAAAACGGGACGGCAGAAGGGAAAGATTTGATCGAGACAAATTAAGAAGAGGATTAGTGATACCCTGCGAAAAAACGACAATTTCGTCCGATCAAGTTGAAGGTGTAATTAATGAAGTTGAGCAGGATTTAAAACAAAGAGAGACAACCGAGATTGAAAGTAAGGAAATCGGAAATTTAGTAGCAAAAAAATTAAAAAAATTAGATAAAATAGCCTACATCCGATTTGCCAGTGTTTTTCGAAGGTTTGTAGATTTAGAAGATTTTGAAAAAGAATTGAAAAAATTAAGTTAAATAGTTACTATACATAACACAATATGAAGCTTTTAGGAATTTCAGAAAAAGTATTTATCGACAGATACTCTTTAAAAGATAAGGCAGGTAATTCGATGGAGAAAAAACCGGAAGAAATGTGGAGAAGAATAGCGAATGCAGTTGCTCAAGTAGAAAGAAAATATAAAAAATCCTCCTCCGCTAAAGCTTCGGCGGACAAGTGGGAAAAAGAATTTTATTCTTCACTTAAAGATTTCAAGTATGTCCCAGGCGGGAGGATACTCGCCGGAGCCGGGACTGGATTTAATGTCTCATTTTACAATTGTTTTGTAATCCCGTCGCCCCCTGATTCTCGAGATGGAATTATTGAGACATTGAAACAAATGGTTGAAATTATGGCTCGCGGTGGAGGCGTCGGTATAAATCTTTCGTCTCTTCGACCTCGTGGAGCCCGGGTTAAAAAAGTCAATGGGTTTTCATCAGGCCCGATTAACTGGGCCGAGCTTTTTTCAGTTGCTACCAAAGACATAATTCAACAAGGAGGGACGAGACGCGGAGCCCTGATGCTTATGCTCTGGGATTGGCATCCTGATATTGAAGAGTTTATTACAGTTAAGCAAGACTTAACAAGAATAAATGGTGCTAATTTATCAATCTGTGTTTCTGATTCCTTCATGGATGCAGTTGCCAAAGATGCCGACTGGCCATTATGTTTTCCTGATATAAAAGATCCTGAGTATGATACTAAATGGACGGGAGACCTTGAGGTTTGGAAAAAGCTGGGGAAAAAAGTGATAGTTCATAAAATTGTTAAAGCTAGAAAAATTTGGGATTTGGTCGCTGAGGCCGCTTGGAAATCGGCTGAACCTGGGGTAGTTTTTATGGAAAGATATAACAAGCTATATAATAATTACTATTGGAATAGAATTATTTGTGTTAATCCATGTGGAGAAGAAGGATTGCCACCATGGGGGGTCTGTAATCTTGGGTCGATTAATCTATCAGCTTTAGTAAAGGGTGATAATGTTGATAAAAAAGGAACCTTTGATTTTACTATCTTAAAAAAGTTGGTAAAAACCGCCGTCCGCTTTCAGGATAATATTGTAGATATGGATCCTTACGTTTTTCCAGGGATAAAGAAAACACAACTTGAAGGCGAAAGACGAATTGGTCTTGGAACAATGGGGTTAGGGGATGCATTAATCAAGCTTCACCTTCGATATGGGTCGCCAGAGTCACTTCAATTTATTGATAAGGTATATAAAATAATCCGTGACGAAGCTTACCGCGCCTCGTCAGAAAACGCAAAAGAAAAAGGGAGTTTCGGAAAGTTTGATAAAAAATTATTTCTTGAGGGTCTTTTTGTTAGGGAGATTACAGAGGATGTGAAAAAATCAATCAAAAAGAATGGGATTAGAAACTCGCTTTTATTAATGCAAGCCCCAACCGGATCAACTTCTCTCATGGCGAATACAACGTCAGGGATTGAACCCGTTTTTGAATATGAGTTTACAAGAAGAGATCGATTGGGGACTCACATAATCCGCCATCATCTTTATGAGCAATGGTATAAAAAACATGAAAAAGAAATTAAAGAAGGCAAAGTGGTGAGGCCGGACTGGTTTGTATCGGCAAATGATTTAACTCCAGAAGACCATGTTAGAGTCCAGGCCGCTATCCAAAAATATGTCGATGCATCAATATCAAAGACAGTCAATGCGCCAAGGACTCACACCGTTGAAGACGTCAAAAGACTCTATACTTTAGCTTACAAACTTGGATGCAAAGGAATTGCATATATGAGAGAAGGATCCAGGCCCGGAGTTCTTGAGAGAGAAACAAAAAAAGAGGAAGAAGTCAAACAAAAATTACCCGCCTATACCATTAAACCAAGACCAATGGTTGTAAGAGGAGCGACTTACAGAATGCACACGCCAGTCGGGATTGCCTTTATCACAATCAACACCAATGGTGGCAATCCGCCAGAGCCGCTTGAGGTATTTATCAATGTTGGTAAGGCGGGATCGGATGTCTATGCGATGGCGGAAGGCCTAGGGCGGATGATTTCAGTAGCCCTGCGCTTTTCATCCCATCTATCAGTAGTTGAGCGAATCCAGGAGATTATTACTCAACTTCAGGGAATTGGAGGGGCTCGAAGTTCTGGATTTGGGAAGGATAGGATTAGAAGCCTGCCTGATGCAGTTGCTAAAGTACTCTCAATTCATTATGGGTTTAATGGTGAGTCAAAGCATGAAAACGGGGTTGCTGAAATAAAGAAAGAAGAACCAAAACTAGTTATTACAACAACACAACCTACTCTGGCCGCCGCCTCTGTCTCCAAACAAGTAAATTTTGACATCTGCCCTACATGTGGTGAAGCGACCTTTGTCCATGAAGAAGGTTGTAAAAAATGCTATGGATGTGGATACTCGGAGTGCTAAAACAGAAGGTAGAGAATAGGAATAGATGCGAGTTAAGAAGTTTGAATAAGGACGATAGATAAACCTTTCCTCTTATTTCTATTTTCCCAACTCGTTTCTAAACCCAATTTCCATTTTCTAACTTTTAAATATGCCAATATACACACGTACAGGTGACAAAGGGGAGACTTCGTTATATGGTGGAAAGAGAATTTCAAAAGCCGATTGTCAGGTTGAAACTTACGGATCGATAGACGAATTAACAAGTTTTATTGGATTGCTGGTAAGCAAAGTAAAGAAAAGTAATGATAAAGAATTATTAATAAATATACAAAAAGATCTTTATCAGATTATGTCATTTTTGTCTGGAGCAAAAATAGATTTATCGGTCCTTCCAACAAAAGTTATTAATTTTGAAAAACAAATTGATTCAGTTGAAAAAAAACTACCAAAGTTAAATAAATTTATACTACCTGGGGGGAATGAAATATCATCTCTATTTCATGTAGTTAGAGTGCTTTGCCGGAAAGCAGAAAGAAGAAATATTGATTTTTTCAATCAACCCTTCGACTTCGCTCAGGACAAGTCAACAATTAACAATCAACAATTAACAATTATTAAATATTTAAATCGACTTTCCGACCTTTTTTTTACGCTGGCCCGAAAGTATGGACAAAGACAGGAAGTTGTTTTATAATCTCAGTTGCCTATGAAAAAACAAAACATTTTTTTGATTATTTTAGTAATTTTAATTTTCTTGACAGGTTATTTTTACAAAACAAAACTTCAACCAAATAAAAACATATCTATTAAGCAAAATGTAGTTCTTCTTAAAGTTGGCGATGAAAAAAACTTCACAACTTATAAAACAATTGAAAAGAAATCGGCCTTAGATTTGCTGAAAGAAAAAAACAAAGTAACTACTAAAGGAGAAGGAGTAAACGCCTACGTGATTTCAATTAATGGGATTGAGGCAAAGACGGAAAATAAAGAATTTTGGTCATTTTACGTAAACGGAAAAATGGCTGAAGTTGGTGCCGGAAGCTATATTATTAGAGAAGGAGATAAGATCGAATGGAAGATAGAAAAGTATTAATTAAATCCAAATGACAAAATCCAAAACCCAAAAATTTATTTCGTATTTTGCAATGATTTTGTTGGCTGTTTTTGCAAGGCTGATACCACACTCCCCAAATTTTACCCCTATCGGAGGACTCGCTATCTTCTCTGGATTACAATTTAAAAGTAAGCTTTCCGTCTTAATACCCTTATTAGCAATGGTCATTTCAGATATGTTTTTAGGAATCCATAAAACAATCCCATACGTATATATAAGTTTTATAATTATTTTTTTTCTTGGAAGATCAATAAAAAATGAAATTACTTTTAAAAAAATAGTTATCATTAGTTTAGTGTCATCAATTTTATTTTTTTTAATTACCAATTTAGGCGTCTTCATAACCGGATCAATGTATCAAAAATCATTTTCTGGTCTTATTCAATGTTATTTCATGGGAATTCCATTTTTTCGAAATACGGCGATTAGTGATATTTTTTATAGCTTAACTTTTTTTTATGGATATAAATATCTTCCGCTCATAATTCCAAAAAAATTATTCAGGTCCAAGCTTTAAACACCCAGGTATAATGAAATTATGGCCCAAAAAAATTTTACTTCAGTAGATGAATTGGTCAAGAAAAAAAATGAATCAATTAGCTTGCCAAAAGAGGCAGAGCCAATATCTTCTGAAAAATTTAATATTCAGGAAGCGGTTGAGCATGAGCCGGAACAAGAAGTAGAAAAATTCGTAAGCCCAAGAAGCGAGTCAATAGAATTGCCTCCAGACTTAAAAAGATTAGGCTTGCAACAGGCGACCACGACAAAATTCCCAACATTTAAAAATATAAAGCTTCCAATAAGCGATGAAAAAGTTATGGTTGGACTACACGCGCCGATTAATACTTCAATTAGGTGGTTAGCGACTTTTGCTATATATTTATTAGCTCGGGCTCATCTTGGGTTGAAAATAATTCACGGGAAAGTAGTGAGAGTCTTTAAAAGTTAGGATGCAACTTTTTTTATTTCAGCTAGAAAGCCTTCTTTTCCCATCGCCCCGACAAATTGATTGGCAGGTGCTCCATCTTTAAAAATTACAAAAGTTGGGATAGAAAAAACTGAGTACTCTTGAGATAAATCCGGGTTTACATCAACATCAACCTTCACAAACTTAACATCCTTTAATTCATCAGACAGTTGATCAATAATTGGTCCGGTCATTTTACAGGGCCCGCACCAGTGAGCAAAGAAATCAACCATCACTGTCCCCTTATAATCCAAAACTTCAGATTTAAAATTATTTTTATCTCCATCAATGACTGCCATATATTTTTTAAATTATTAATGCAGGCTAAATAATAGAGAAAAACTTTGCTTCAGTCAAGCGGATTAATAAATATTTTATTTAGGTTACTACAACAATTAAATAATATCACTTGTAGCATATAGTCCATAGACAAACTCAAAAAAACCTGCTAAATCTTAAACAGTTAAATATTAAACTATGCTAGCAAAGGTAATATCGGGGACGACGCTTGGGCTTGATGGATTATTAGTCGAAGTTGAGGTTGATGTCGCCACAAAAGGGTTCCCTAAGTTTAATATCGTCGGGCTTCCGTCAAAATCAGTCGATGAATCAAAAGAAAGGGTAAGGGCGGCAATAGTTAACGCCGGCTATGAAATGCCAGATACTAGAATTACTGTTAATCTGGCGCCGGCAGATTTACCTAAGGAGGGCGCAGGTTTTGATCTACCGATTGCTATTGGGATTCTAGCTGCCGCCGGGATGATAAAAAAAGAAAGCCTAGAAGATAGTATTTTTTTAGGTGAACTTTCTTTACAAGGTGGACTAAGGAAGGTGCCAGGAATAATTTCAATTACAATTGAAGCGGAAAAGAAAAAGATTGAAAAAATTTATCTACCGAATCAAAACATTATAGAAGCATCGCTTATTAATAATATTGAAACTTTTGCAGTAAAAGATTTATCTGATCTTATATTTCATCTTAACGGGGACAAAATACTAAATTGTCATTCAAAAAAAGATATTTATTCTTTAATAAAAGAAGAGAACTTTCAGTATTATTTTGAAGATGTTAAGGGGCAAGAATCGGTTAAGCGAGGCCTTGAAATTGCCGCTTCTGGTTTTCACAACGTAATTATGAAGGGCCCGCCCGGAACTGGGAAAACTCTACTCTCCCGGGCCTTCCCATCAATTTTGCCACAAATGGAAAAAAGCGAAATCCTTGAAGTGACAAAAATCTATTCAGTTGTGGGACTTTTAAATAACGAATTTTTTAAAACTGCAAGACCTTTTAGAAGCCCGCATCATACTACTTCACGAATTGGATTAATTGGTGGTGGTTCAACTCCGACACCCGGTGAAATTTCACTAGCTCACAGAGGAGTTTTATTCTTAGATGAATTACCAGAATTTCCCCGGTCGGTTCTTGAAGCATTGCGGCAGCCACTTGAGGATGGCAAAGTAACAATCTCGCGAGCATCAGGAAGTCTGACTTTTCCTTCAAGATTCCTACTACTTGCCGCTTGTAATCCATGTCCTTGTGGATATTTAGGACATCCGAAAAAAACCTGCCGATGTTTTCCCGGATCAATTCTTAAATATAAAAAAAGATTATCGGGACCCCTAATGGACAGAATTGATATCCACCTTGATGTTGCACCGGTTGATGAAGAAAAACTAACAAATAATATTACACCGGAGAATAGTAAAATTATTCGGGAAAGGATTATAAAAACAAGAAAAATTCAAAAGATAAGATTCTCAAAAGAAAAAATTTTAACTAATGGTGAAATGGGATCTTCCGAAATCAAAAAATACTGCAAGCTTGATGATAAAGCTCTAGGTTTATTAAAACAGGCAATTTCCCGACTTTCATTATCTGCCCGAAGTTATCATAAAACAATCAAAATAGGCCAAACAATATCTGATATGAAAAACGAGAATATTATTTCAATAGAATCAATAGCAGAAGCATTGCAATATAGATCATACGACGACTAATTTTAACGACTAATTTTAATTCTATTGACAAGCCGAAAAAAATTATCTATCATTATCTCATTATGTTAAGTCTCTTTAGTTTAATAGCTAACACAGGGGATGGATTGCCTAATGTTACTTATTCCCAAGTAAACTTAGGTTTTGCCATTCCCTCATTTGATTTAGTTTTAACATTTATTATTAGACTATTCTTTGTGGTTGCAGGATTGATTGCTTTAATTTACCTGCTTCTTGGAGCCTTAGGCTGGATTACGTCAGGCGGAAATAAAGAAAGTGTTGATAAAGCTCGAGAAAAAATTCAAGCGGCCTTAGTAGGGATTATTCTTATCTTTGTTGTCTTGGCGATTGTTGGAGTGGTTGAAAACATGTTGGGGATTGGACTTGGAATAACAAAAAATATTGTATTTCCACAACTTATTAAATAACCCTTTCAAAAAGTGATCAATTTATTTTTACCTCTTTTTACCGTTTCTGCTCAGATTCAAGAATGGGATCAAACTGCTTCTGGTGGAACAAGTTGTGTTGTTGATGGAGTCCCTACCCTGAAGTGCCTAGAGATTGTATTTGGAAATGTTTTATTTATGGCTTCTTCTTTTATTGTCCTTACCCTTTTTATTATGTTTGTCGTTGGATCTTTTCGATATCTAACCTCTTTTGGAAATGCCGAAAGGGTAAAAAAAGCCCAAGGGACGCTTCGGATGGCTTTGGTCGGATTTCTTTTATTTTTAAGCGCATTTTTGATTCTTAATATTATTCAGATATTATTTTTAGGCAAGCCTGACCCGAGTAATCCCAATGATACAACACCTAATCTATTTAAATTTGAGATTGGTCAATGAAATTACTTTGATGGGGTAATGAAGATGACCTTAACTCCGGTTTCTTCTGGGATTGGGGAGGCAATTTTATTATTTTCCTTAACAAAATTAAACAATACAAACGTTAAAAGCGCGACCCCTATAACTATTAAAATAAATCCTATTTTTTTCATAGGTTGATTTTTTCTTTTATTAAATATTTTGGTCGTCTTTGAATTTCTTTATAAATCTTACCAACGTATTCTCCAATAATTCCGATTGTAATTAGTTGAATTCCTCCTAAAAACATAACAGCAGTAAAAAGACCCGTCCATCCGATTACAAACTGTTGTGGGTAAAGAGACTTCATCAGCAATTCATAAATAATTCCGAGGAATCCTAAAAAGCCGGATGTAATCCCTAAATAAGTCGCAATCCGTAAAGGCTTAATTGAGAAAGAAGTGATTCCCTCAAGAGCGAAGTTGACCATCTTAAAAAAACCATAATGAGTTTGACCTTTAAATCTCTTTTCTCTTTCAAAGTAAACAAAATCGGACGTATATGATCCCCAAGAGACAAGGCCTCTTAGAAATCTTGAATGCTCGGGTAGATCATTTAAAAACTGGACGACCGATTTATCAAGCAATCTAAAATCACCAACATCGGAGGGAATTGGAGTGTCTGATAGAAAGTTAATAAATTTATAAAAAACCTGAGCGGTAATTCTTTTAAAATAATCATCATACTCCCGCTTATCACGCTTAGCATAGACTACCTTTGCCCCATTTTCCCATTTATTTATCATTTCAGGGATGATCTCGGGCGGGTCTTGAAGATCAGCGTCAAGACTAATAACTGCGTCTCCATGCGCTTGATCATAGCCAGCGGAAAGGGCCATCTGATGGCCGAAATTTCTTAAAAATGACACCAGTTTTATATTTTTATCTTTTTCAATCTGTTTTTTAATATTTGAAGTAGTATTATCGTTTGACCCATCATCAACAAAAATAATCTCATGATTATATTTTTTTATAATTGGTAGGAGGCGCTTTAAAAGAGGGGTAATATTACTTTCTTCATTATAGACGGGGATTATGATTGAAAGTAGAAAATCGTCGCTCATGAAGATTATTATATCATTTCTGGTCCGCCTACATTCATGTTCATCTCGTGGTCTACATCCACGCAGATGAAATATTCATTTCGGCGGACACAAGAATCCGTAATCCCGACTGAGTCGGGAACGGATTCTAGTGTTACGGGGCCGGGAGTCGAACCACGGTCTAGGAGATTATGCATTACTGTTATCTCCAATTACTTAGAGTGTCGGACTGTGTCTTCACCCCGCCCTTGCGGGGGTTGGCGTTCAGTCTCTACAGGTTCCCGACTAAGTCGGGATTCCCGCGGCGTTTTCCTGTTTAATTAGGAGTTCGCCGTTATAAGCCAATTATCATACAAAATTACTTTCATATGAGCCCATTGTATTAAGCCTCCTGTGCAACCGTACACTACCCCGTAATATTAAAGAACGTATTGATTATATCATTAATCACTACATCTTTCATCCTAATTTCTTAAATTTATTGACTTTACTTATGATTTATTCTTATCACCGTAACATTACGCTGAGATAACTAAATTTTTACTGTTTATGTTCCTCTAAATAACAATGTCATCCCCGTGAGCCGAAGGCTTCCCTTTGGGAAAGACGGGGATCCAGTCTATAAATACAATATTTATAATAATAAAAGAATATTTAGTCTGGATTCCCGCCTCCGCGGGAATGACTTCGATGTATCGATACATCGAAGTATTAATTTACTTAGAAAATATTTTGGTTATATTGAAGGTATTTTGCTAAACATCAATTGTTAATTAACTTCGTCATCGATGTGTAACAATAATAATGATAAGGTGACGTAGAAACAATATTATATTTCTATTTCTTTTTCTCCGAACAATATTGCCTTTCCCCCAATTCGAACGCGCTTTATGGCTTCATTTTTTTCTTCAAGTAAAACGTGAATTTTTGATGGTTTTCCCATAGAATAACCCTGCTCAAACATCAATTTATTTACATTAATATTTTTTAGAGTCTTATTCCTAAAAAGATAACAGGCCAAAGCACCACTTGAACTACCAGTTGCCGCCTCTTCATTAATTCCATAAAGTGGAGCAAAGTTTCTACAATGAGCCAGCGAATTGATATTAATTGTATTAAGTGTAAAAGCATGAAAACCAACAGTATGAGTTTCTTTATTCAATGCTCTCATCTTATTTAAATCAGGCTTCAGATTAAAAAGCGCCTCTCTATTTATTATTGGAAGGAAAATGTCTCTTAATCCAGTTGACACTATTTGTGATTTTAACTTTGTTTTTAAAATGATACTTTCTGGAATATTAAATATATTTGTTATTTTTTTAATTAATATTTCTTCAGAAAAAATAGGCAAAGCTTGATCCATAAGAATTAATCCATCATCGGCTATTTCTATTGGCAATATCTCAGATTTTAATTCTTGCTTATATACTCCAGATTTAAGGAGGTGTTTTTGATGAAGGAGAGAATATGCTGCAATGGTTGCGTGCCCGCAAAGATTAACTTCGTCTTTAGGAGTAAAAAAGGCGACTTTATAATCAGCCTTGTTAGATGATGAAACAAATGCAGTTTCGGAATAATTAACTGTTCTAGAAATGCTTTTTTTCTGATTATCAGTTAGAAAGTCAGCATTTAGCACTACTCCTGCCAGATTGCCTCCGTCTTTTGAAACGCCAAACGCGCTAAGTAAATAAACCTTAATTTTCATAGAAAGATTATAACAAAGTATCTAGCTTCATTACACCCGTAGGGTGAAATAGAAATAAAGATTTTACTTAACAAACAATTTAAACCACTGAAGGTAATTTGGAAGTGGAGTAGGGGTCGGGGGAACCGGTGTTATTTTTGATGGTGGGATTATTAGGGCGACCTCATTTTCCTTTAAAAGATTAAGTTTATTTCTGATAGTCCTTTCGATTTCAGTCCGACTTTTTTTCTTCACAATCTCGGTTTTTAACTCGATATTTGTTTTATTTTCTTTTTCAAAAGCCTGTTTTATGTCTTCATAAAACTGAAATTTACTTCGGTAGTTGACGATATTTTTCACTAATGATAGAAATAAAAAAATCATTAAAAAAATAATAAAAATATTTTTTAACAGCTTCATAGAACGATTATAGCAATATTTATGACTGAAGACGTGGCGCGAGTAGTTTCATTATTCGAGCAGGATCAGCCTTTGATTTAAGTTTCCCCATGCAGAGGCCGATAATTTTTTTTGGATTCTCATCAAAAACACTCTTATTCTCAGCGATTATCTTATCAATCTCGCGACTTAATTCCGTATCATCAATTTCTTTTGGTAGATAAGCCATAACAATATCAAGCTGCTTTTTATTATCCGCGACAAGCTCGGTCCTATTACCTTTTTCAAAAGCCTCAATTGACTCTTTTAATTCTTTAGAAAATTTCTTAAGAACCATCATTACTTCCTCGTCATTTAACTCTCCACCGACCGGGCCAAACTTCTCGATCTCCTGGTTTTTTATTTGAGCTATAATAAAGCGAAGAACCGATAATTTAGCCTTGTCACCAGATTTGAGAGCAACAATGGAATCGTCTTGTAATTTTTGTCTTAACATAGAATAATTATAGCCTATGAAAACTAAAAAGAAATTAGCAAAAAACATGTCGGAGTTAGTCGGCAGTTTTCAAATGCTTGTTAAAAATAAGCCTCCAATAAATCAAATGTATGAAGAAATAAGAATGATGAAATTTAGGATCCGTCCTCTTCAAGGGAACGTTTTATCAGTCAATCTTAATAATGAGAAGTTTATTGAAGTGCTTTGGAGCATGGGTAAACTCGATGAATTTTATCAAAGTGAGTTTTCAAGTCTTACCCCAAAAAACAAACAGTTATTTATAAAAATATTTGAAGATCTCCATATTCAATTCCAAGAAGAGTTGAATAGAGTTAACCTACTTAAGGGTCGGTATTCTAAAAAACCCCAAACGCTTGAGATGGAAATTTATAAAGAAAAAAATAAAAAAGTTAACTAATTTATGAAAAAGTTCCCGGTAGTCCTTGACCTTGAAACCAAACATTCATTTCGAGAAGTTCCTGACCCAAAAAAATTAGGAATATCCGTTGCGGCAATTTATGACTATAAAAACGGTCAAAGCACAATATATGAGGAAAAAGAATTAAGCAGACTTTTTCCAATTTTAGAAAATGCTTCATATATAATCGGATATAATGTTAAAAGCTTTGATATTGCCGTCCTTCAGGGTTACTATCCTGGGAATGTCGAAGTCTTTCACAGTTTTGATATATTGGAGTATATAAGAGAAAAAATAGGATATAGACTTTCACTAAACGACGTTGTCTTTGCCACCCTTGACAAAAAAAAGACAGGTCATGGGCTTGCGGCTATAGATTTTTATAAAGAAGGCAAATGGGATGAATTAAAAAAATACTGCTTGGATGATGTAGCGCTTACTAAGGAGCTTTTTGAATATGGCGTTAAAAATAAAGAAATATTTTATCTGAATGAAGTCGGAAAGATTTCAATTAAGACAGATTGGCAGAAATATTTAGAAGAGGAAAATAATTCCGACATGCCTTTAACCTTGCCATTTTAAATTTATATATGAAACCAACAACGGATGAAATTATAAAAATAAAAACACCACAGTTGAGAGAGGATATATTAGATGTTCTTAAGCTTCGTTTTAGTCCAAGAGTATTTCTGGAAGAAAAGATAAATGACGAAGATATAAAAAAGTTTTTCGAGGCAGCGAGAATTTCTCCATCATCATCTAACCGACAACCATGGTTTTTTTACTTTGCAAAAAACGAAAGTGGTAACTACATGAAGATAATTAACTCCCTCAGTCCAGATAATAGTTGGGCGAAAAATGCCCCTCTCTTGATTGTTGGTTGCTTTATTGGTGAGGATGAAAAAGGACCTAATAAATACGCTCAGTATGACCTAGGACAATCGGTAATGAGTATAGTTATTCAAGTTAATAGTATAGGTTATTACTGTCGGCAGATGGGCGGATTTGATAAAAGTAAAATGGCGGTAAATCTCAATATTATGCCTCCAATCTTTCCATGGGTGGTGATAGCGGTAGGAAAAATAGGGGACTATCAAAAAGCAGATCCCGCACTAATTGAAAAAGACAATCGTGTAAGAATTAGAAAGGCAGATGTTGCAAAAGAGATTTAAGAGTAATAAGATTAGCTTATGAAATTGATTGGTAGAGTTTTTTTCCTGACAATTTTACTCCTTATTCTTTCTCCGATTCTTGTCCTTGGATATTTCGGATTTATACCCGGACTTTCAAGTTTTTTCGGGTCAGATAAGCCCCGCGACCTCAAGATTAAATATACTGATGCCGATTTTAAAGCGGCTCGGTCACAAAGCAAAGTAGAGTATATGGAACTCCCAAAAAGCACACCTGATGAAACAAGTATTCAGCGGGTTGGGACACGCGAAGTTAATATGGAATTAACATCGTCCCAGGCAACATCACTTATGAATGATCGGCCCTGGAAGTATTGGCCATATAATAATGTCCAGGTTAAATTTAATGCCGATGGATCAGCTGAGACATCGGGAATTTTGATAAAAGACAAGCTGCCGGGATATGCCGCAACGATTGGGATTCCAAAAGAAGCGGTTGCTTTTGCAATGAAATTCCTACCAGTAAACCCGGTTTTTTATCTGAAAATGAAGGCATCCCTCAAAAATAATAAAATTGAAGTGTTTGAGCCTCAGAAATTTGAGCTCGGAAGAATTCCAATTCCCGTAAATATCTTTTTATCCAAAGCTCCAAAGAAAATGTTTTCGGATGTCTATGCAATCGACATCGCCGGTATGACCGGAGAATTATCTCAGATTAAAAATAAAAAAGATCTAATTATTTCATACATTAATGGAAGGCTCGCCGGATACTCAAGTTTCTTTTATGCAAGAGAAGCACGGATTGAAGAAAATAAACTTATCTACAAAGGCCGTCTCGCTGAAAAAGAATTAATGGTTAAATAATCAGGACTGTTTATTAGTGCCTTTCCTCATTAATTCAACAAACATTTCAGCCTCTTTTTTGTATTCTGGTTTTGGTGATCCATCGGGATTTCTAGTATCAACCCAGTTATATTTTTCAACGAATCTTAAGTAAAAGCCGAAAGGATCAACAATCCTAAAATCAGGATAATAGAATCGTCGCTCAAAAGCAGAAAAAATTTGTGACGAATATTTTTTATAAATTTTTTTGTATAAAAGTTCCAAACCCTGAATAGGGATGACGATTTCAACTGCGTAACCGCGTTTTGTCTCACTTGGAAATTGTTTGAAATATGAATGATCATATACCTCATTAGTTCCGCAATAAAAACATAAAACGCTTTGATCTCTTTTCATAACCATATAACCCTTAGTTTTTTCCGTTGGTTTTCTTTCCCATAAAACATTAAATCCCAAATCGCCATAAAATTGTTTTGCTACTTCAAAACTAGGGACATGGAGTTCACAAATTACATCAGAAAGCTGCTTTTTCATAATTGAATTATAGCAATCTTAAGCTTAGGATTACATTATTTTTGAAGTAAACAACCTAAATAACTAATGCTTTCTTGATTATAAATAAACCTATAGTATAATAAGTTAATGTCCTATTATTTAGATAGATTTCCTCGTCATCCACGCGCGTATAATCATGGGAGCACATGTAATGGTTGGACTATTAAGAACAGTGATATGGCGGATTATTTGAAAGATTTTTACTTAGACAGAGACATTGATTTTATAGATAGGACAGTATTAAAATTACAATCAGAGCCCAAACCTGTAATGATTGATCTTTTGGCGCCAGAGGATGCTATATTTTCTTTCTACAAAACTTTTCTCTCTAATAAACCAAAAATAAAAGCTTTGGCCGTTGGATTGGAACACGATTACATTAGACCTGAAAGAAAAGATTTAATTCGTTCTATTGGAATTGAAGTTAGGGAAGGAGATCTAAATAAAAGTAAGACATGGAATGAGATGCAGGAATGGTTAGGGGAAGATAAGGCCCATCTTATTATGGAACGAGGGTATGGGGGCTTGCATTTTATACCTACATATATTCATTATTATAGATCTGCAATGGCAAGATTATGGCGAATGTTAGATCCAAACGGCGGCATTCTACTTTTACAAACGCCACCATTTGGGATATTAGAAAAAAGAGGTGTTCCAATTAAAGATTGGCTCAAGTTATTAGATGATGAGCAAATCTTTTACCAATATTCAGAAGCTTATATATCACAAGATAAAGGATTGCCCTACGGAGTGTTAATAATAGAAAAAAATCCTCAAGTAGAAATACTGCCAGACATTGTTAACCTGAAAAAACCGTGATTTTTTGCTAAGATATATAAGTCCTTTTATATCCCCTGTAGCTCATCCGCCAGCTGGCGGAGGTAGAGCAGGAATTGTTAGAATGAATTATGTACTTAGTTTATGCGATTTGGAATAAGGAACATAATAAGATTTATATTGGTCAAAGCGTAAATTTAATAGAACGACTAAGGTTACACAAAGAAAAAATATTTACTAACAGCTATACAAGTCGGTTTAGAGGAGAATGGAAACTTATTTATACTGAGGAATATGAGACGAGAAAAGAAGCACTTGTGAGAGAAAAGCAATTAAAAAGTTATCGTGGAAGAGAGTTTGTAAAGAAGTATATTCCCCTGTAGCTCAATTGGTAGAGCAGGATCCTGTTAAGATCAAGGTTGCGCGTTCGAGTCGCGCCGGGGGAGCCAAACAGGTTGACCACCTGAAAAAGTGCCCGTTTGTCCCATGACAGCGGGCTTTTTTAATGGTTCGAAAATCTTATCCGTTTTTTGCTCAACTTTTTCAACTTTCGAACTGTTTGTGGCCAATACCGCATCGTGCAGTATTTGAAAAGCTTTCGTATATTTAACTTCCAACACTCCCTCGTTAAGTATTAAGCGTTCAAAAACTAAACGCATTAGCATACGCTTTTGGTCTAATAATGCTTTGCTATAAATACCCACAGCGTTTTGTGATAGTTCATAAAGGTTAATACCTAACTCAAAGTATTTTAGTGATGCGTTGGTGTGTTTGTTTATTGATTTATCAACGGCGGTAAGTTCGGCGGAATATTGTTTAAACTTTTCCTGGTAAAACGCTTCCGTTATTTTCCCATCAAGTTTTTCATCATAAAGTTTATCTAACCGGCGTTTTATCATGTCGTGCTGTTTGTTTATTTCCCCAACCGATGTTGAGTGGTAGGATATTTCATCTTTATGGCTTTCCTTTAACGCTTTTTTAATCCACTCTGATAATCTTTGGCTTTTAACTTCAAGGCTTTGGAAAAACTTTTTTAATTGTTCCTCTACCTGTGGCTCTTTAGCCCAAATCGTTTGTGAACAGTTGCGGTAGTGGTTACAGTGGCCGTACACATGTCCTTTGGCGGTTTCCCAAGTAATAAGTCCACCGCACTCATAACAATATATAAGTCCCTTAAATAGGAAATTATGTTTGGTTAGCTTGAGGGTAGTTTTACCTGTTAACATGGCTTGCACAGCCTTAAAAAGCGGCTCTTCAATAAGAGGCTCTTGGTTACCTGGGTATTCAACGTCCTTCCAACAGTTAATCCCAATATAAAAAGGGTAGCGCAAGTATTCGTGTATCCTACTTTTGGCTATCTTATTTCCAAGGTCAGTCCTTAACCCCTCTTTGTACACCCAGTCTGTCAGTGAAAGTATTGAGTGTTCGCCGGTTGCGTATAACTCAAACATCTTTTTAACTAATGGGGCTTTGGTTTCGTCAATAACGTGTATCTTGTGGCCTTTTTCACCAACTGTTTTATAACCTAATGGAGGTTTGGTTGGTAGCCAACCTTGGGCAATTTTTTCCTTTTGTCCCTTTTTAACTTCCTCGGAAAGATTATCAATATAATTTTTAGCAAAAACTATTCTTATATCCCAATTTAACTTTTCCTGTGAGCGCGAGTTTTTATGTAAAACTAAGCTATCTTTTACAGAATGTAATTGTCTTTCATCATCACCATCAAGCCAATCATAAAGATTTACGCTATCTTTTAAGTTACGCGTGTATCTATCCGCCTTTTCAATAATGATTATTTTAATATCGTGTTTTGTAACGTACGCCATCATCTTGTCAAATTCCTCGCGTTGTTTTTTCGCGCTTGCTGACTCCGATATTAGGAATACCTTATCAACGTCTATATCCCTGCTTTCAGCATAACCTCTAAGGAACTTTTCTTGCGCTGGTAATGAGTATCCACTATCTCCCTGTTCTTTACTTGAAACTCTACATGGTAATACTGCTTTCATAGTAATTTTAGCCTCTATGACGATAGCTTAGAGGATTGCTGGCCGATTGTAGAGGCCTTTTTATCAAAATAATCTTTTACCTTGGTATTAAAAACTGCACCAGGTTTATCGCAATTACTTTGCTTAATTTCGCTTACAAACGAATAAAAACAATCTGCCGGTAAACCCATTTTTGCGGCTCTTAAGTAGGTCGTATAAAAAGCACGCTTATTGTTTGGCTCTAGTTTCATACACGCATCTTTTGCCGCAGTATCAAGTTGGTTGGTGGGTACATATTTAATAGGCTCTGGTAAGCGTTCAAAATCTAATAAATCACCAATCTGTTTAACTGCTTTTTTATTAGCGATGCCGTTTCCGTATTCGCCTTTATTAACCTGAACTGAACTAGACTTTACTGCACTATACTTAGGGGTAACTTGTCGTTCAGCTGTCTGACCAATGTCTGACGTATGTACGTCTTTATAAGGTATAAATGAGGGTAAATCAGAGGGGATATACCGGCTCTTCCTTATGTGCTGATATTTTTTCCAGTTAATAAACTCTATGTACCACTCGTTATTACTGTTCCAATAATGTATTAGTCCCTCTTTATCCATCAATTCAAGGTAATTCTTTATGACTTTATGCGACCATTTAATTTGAGGCACAACAGTAATTTTTATATATTGAGGTTCACCTAATAAGCGACCATCGCTATCAGCGTGACTAAACGTCCAAGTGAATAGCAATTGTGCACCAATAGGTAACCGGCCGACCTGAAGCGACCTGGATATTTTATTATGTAACATACGTGCTATTGCCATATTATTTATTTTCAAAATTAATCCTGACTAATAAGTCAAAATATCCAACCAAAACCGTCGCAATTTCGGCAACCTCATCAATTGTTAAATTAAGGTTAAAATCCTCTTTCAAAATTGTTTTTAATTCGTTTAGTAATTCTTTGCTTACCATAGTTATTTTTCCCAATATAAACGCGTCTTAATTGCTTTCATTTGTGCCGAAAAAGCTTGTGGTTCAATCTTTAGTTGCCGGCGCCAAAAAGTTTCCAAAACTTGGTCAAAGTTATCTGTTCGCTTGAAAAGGAAAAAAGCCTTGTTTGGGTTAGTTTTATCTATGGCCTCTATGGGGAAGAATAGGGAAAGTGTTACCGCGGTGGTTAAGTCCGTGGTGGTATATAGCTCGCTGGTTTTAATAGTATCGGTCTTCATAGTAATAATTGATTAACTATGAAAACGGTTTTTATGCCAAATAGCACAAAAAAACCGCTTTCAAACGTAGCATTGTTTGAGCGGTATTGTGCTTTTTTGGCTACCCTTAAAAGTAAGGGTTAACGCCTAGCTTACCAAGTGTGTTCTGCTATCTATAATAAGTTTACTATTTTTCATTAAAAAGTCAAAGATAGGCACGATAATACAAACCAAAGTGATAATTGAAGATGCGCCAGTTGGCGCACTTATTTACTAATACGCTCGTTTATAAGTTTTTCAACCTCTTTAGCGTCTTTAAGTTTCACCCTATCAGCAACAAGTGTTTGATTGCCGGTGCTAAATATCTTTACTGTTGCTTGTCCTAAGCCAAGTATGTCGGGTTGGGTCATCTGTATTTCCACTCCTGTAATCTGTTTATGGGTAAGTGAATTAGATTGTTGGTAGCCCAATAACTTAAGTGCCTCTATGGATACTTTATCGTCGTAAACGATTAAATGGCCTTTTGTGCATCTTGTTTTAAGTAGTACGGTCATATGTCACCTCCTTACTCATATATAGCAATGCTAACTTATGGTTAGCACGAAAACAAGTCCTTTTCAAGGCTAATTGCTAAGTGTGGCTAAGTGGATTAACGACCGAGTATTTTCCACAATTGGTTAATGCGGAAAAATGCAAAGTTACCAAAGGTCCTTGGTAAAAAAATACAAAAGAGGCGTAATGTTTGTGGTATTACCCAAGAGGAGTTGGCTAATAAGGTAAATATTAGCCGCGCCTATATGGGCTATATTGAACAAGGACGAAATAGTCCATCGCTTGAAGTGCTGGAAAAAATAGCTAAGGCACTCAAAACATCAATTAGTTCGTTTTTTTAAAAGGTTTTTCCTAAATCCTGATATTTTATTAACCTTGGCTTAACTCCATATTTTTTTGCGAGCTTAATTACTTTCCTGTTTATTATTTCCAAAACGGGTTTAACCCTGACCTGCGCTTCCTCATAACTAATACTGCCATGGTGCATAGCAAAATGTATCGCTCTGGCCTCGGCTAATAGTTCCCTGTAGTTCATAATGAAGGACAGTCTAGAGGACAAAAAGCAAATTGTAGAGGAGGAAATAAACCCCGTTTAGATGTATAATTAAGTAGAGGTAAGTAGACATGGATAAAAAAGTTAAATTACTACGAATAAAAGAGGCGGCTGACATACTGGGTGTAAACCCCGAAACCTTACGTAGGTGGGATAAAGAGGGAAAGTTGCCGGCGGTTAAGGTTAGCGTTAGAGGTGACAGACGATATAAGCCGGAAGATATTGAAAAGTTTATTGAACAGAATAAAAAGCAAATATAATTAACGAGGAAACCACACGCAAACAATGGATTGATGGGAAACTAAAAAAAGCAGGTTGGGAAACCATTATTCCCTATACAGAGGGTATTGATACTTCGTCACTTCATAAAACTGCAGTAACGGAATACATGACCACAACCGGACCTGCTGATTACGCCCTATTTGCCAATGGCAAACTTATTGCTTTTGTTGAAGCTAAAAAAATAAGCCTTGGTCCACAAAATGTATTACAGCAAGCCCATCGTTATGTAAAAGGCGCTGAGGAACAAGGAACTACAGTTCCGTTTATTTACTCTACTAATGGTGAGGTTATTTGGTTTGAAGATTTGCGAGTTACTCCAAGTCGCTCACGCCAGGTACAAGAGTTTTATACACCCAAAGCCTTAATTGAATACATCATCAATAAAGCGTTTGAAAATGTAACTTGGTTTACCAATAATCCTCCAGCAAACACCAAACTGCGTTATTACCAGCGTGATGCTATAACCTCAATTGAAAAAGCCATTACTAATAATAAGCGGTCAATGCTTGTGGCAATGGCAACAGGCACGGGCAAGACCTACACAATCGCCTCATTGGTTTACCGATTACTTAAATCCGGTGTTAGTAAGCGCATTTTGTTTTTAGTTGACCGTAAAGCACTTGCCGCCCAAGCGGTTATGGAGTTTGCCGCTTATGAGGCTGAAAGTGGTTTAAAGTTTAACCAGATTTACCAAGTATATAGCCAAAGGTTTAAGGTTGATGACTTTGAAGCAAATGAAAAGGTTGATTTTAACGTTATCCCTACGGGCTACCTAACAGACCCAGATGGCAACCAGGTGTTTATCTATATATCTACTATTCAGCGTATGCAAATAAACCTGTATGGCCGTGAGGGTATGTTTAGCTACAGCGGTGATTACGACCCAGATGATGACGCTGACAAAATTGATATGCCGATTAACGCCTTTGATACGATTATTGCCGATGAGTGTCATAGAGGTTACACCTCGCAAGAGGTAAGCAAGTGGCGTGGTGTGCTAGACCATTTTGACGCTATTAAAATTGGACTTACTGCTACACCGGCGGCGCATACAACCAGCTACTTTAAGGAAATAGCGTATAGATATGGCTATGAAAAAGCTGTACAAGATGGATATTTGGTTGATTATGATGCGGTTAAAATTGCTTCCGGTGTCCGCTTGCAAGGCATTGACCTAAAAGAGGGTGAGGAGGTTGAACAAGTTGACACAGACACAGGAGCACAACAATTAGACTTACTTGAAGACGAAAGGCATTTTGATGTTACCGATGTTGAACGGGACATAACTGCGCCTGATAGTAACCGCAAAATTGTACAAGAGCTAGCTAAATATGCACTGGAACAGGAAAAGGAAACAGGCCGTTTCCCAAAGACGCTTATATTTGCCGATAATGATTTGCCCCATACCTCACACTCTGACCAGTTAGTTGATATTTGCCGCGACACATTTGGTAGAGGCGATGCTTTTGTGCAAAAGATTACTGGTTCACCCACGGTTGATAGACCGTTAACCCGCATAAAAGAGTTTAGGAACAGACCAGAGCCACATATTGTGGTTACTGTAGATATGCTTTCAACTGGCGTTGACATACCGTCTATTGAAAATATAGTTTTCCTGCGTCCAGTTAAATCACGTATCTTATTTGAACAAATGCTTGGACGTGGCACACGACTTTGCACTAACTTTCCCAATGGTTTAGGAACACCAGCCAAAACCCACTTTACCGTTTTTGATTGTTTTGACGGCACATTACTTGAAGCGTTCAAAAACAGCACCGGCATTACCCAAATAGCACCTATTAACCCAACTAGGTCAATTGATGAAATTATTAAAGCAATAAATGACAACGTTGATATTGAATACAACACCAGATGTTTAGTAAAACGCCTACAGCGTATTGCTAAAAACATAACCGCCGAGGGACGGGAAATGTTTGCTAAAAATATAACTGACGGGGATATAAGCGCGTTTGCAAAGGAGCTACCCAATAAGTTAAGTGAAGATAGAGTTGGAACGTTAAAGGTGCTTACCGACCCCAAGTTTATTGACTTACTGAAAAACTATCCAAGGCCACCAAAGCGGTTTATACGGGCTATAGAGCAAGAGGATACCGTAACATCAGAGTTTGTTTTTAGGACAACTGATGGGCGTGAGTTGAAGCCGGAAGATTACTTAAAACAGTTTGAAAAGTTTGTTAAAGATAACCCTGAGCATATTGAGGCGATAAGTATTGTATTAAGTAAGCCGCAAGGTTGGAATACCGATGCGTTAAAGGAATTACGCACCTCACTAGCACAACAACCGGAGCGATATACAGAGGATAACTTACGTCGTGCTTATAAATACCCTTTGGCAGATATTATTTCCATGGTAAAGCACGCGGCAAAAGATGAGCCGTTACTATCCGCTAAAGAGCGTGTAGACTTAGCGATTGAAAAAGTGATTGGCAAAAAACAACTTAACGAAAAACAAGAGCAATGGATTGAACTTATAAAATTACATTTGGCTGAAAACTTAACCATTGACCAAGAGGACTTTGATGAAATGCCGATATTTACTAATTTGGGAGGTAGTTTTAAGCGTATAAATGCGGATTTTGACGATAGACTGTTACCATTTATTACCCAATTAAATACGACGATACCACAGGTATATGCCTATGCAAACTAATACAAACATTGTTAATAAATTGTGGGGTTACTGCCACGTACTACGCCATGACGGTATGGATTATGGTGACTATGTAGAGCAGTTAACATACTTATTGTTTTTGAAAATGGCCGAGGAAAAAGGTGCGGCAATTCCTAAAGAATACTCTTGGGACGTGCTTAAAACTAAAGCTGGTACTGATTTAACAGATTTTTATAGCGACCTATTACGCGGATTAGCTAAGCAAGACGGATTACTTGGCGATATTTTTACCGAGGCACTATCTAAGTTCACTAAGCCAGTTAACTTAAAGCGTTTAATTGACCTTATAGACGAAATTGATTGGTCGGGGTTAAACATTGATGTTAAAGCCCAAGCTTATGAAGGGCTACTTGAAAAGTCTGCCGCCGAGGGTAAAAAAGGCGCTGGTCAGTACTTCACTCCCCGCGTACTTATACAGGCAATAGTTAGCGTAATGAAACCAGACCCAAGAGCAATAAAAGACTTTACAATATGCGACCCTGCCGCCGGCACTGGTGGATTTTTATTAAGCGCTTATGAGTGGTTGATGCAACAAACAGAGGGGGCAATAAATCGTGAGGATATAAAACGAATAAAGGAAAATACCTATTTTGGTACGGAACTTGTAGCTAGACCGCGAAGATTAGCCCTTATGAACCTTTACCTACACGGTATTATTGCCAATATCCGGTTAGGTGACAGCCTTTATGAGCCTGACCGTGGCGATAGATACGATGTAATACTGACAAACCCGCCATTTGGCACTAAAGGAGCAAATCAAGTACCTGAAAGACAAGATTTTACTGTTGCAACGAGCAATAAGCAGTTAAACTTTGTGCAACATATCCTCACTATCCTTAAACCAGGAGGCCGAGCGGCCGTTGTACTGCCCGACAACGTGCTTTTTGGTGACCAAGCGGGTGAAGTATTCAAAATACTGATGCAGGATTGTAACTTGCATACAATTTTACGTTTACCTAATGGCACTTTTACCCCCTATAGCCAAGGTGTTAAGGCCAATGTCGTGTTTTTTACTAAAGGTATGCCAACGGAAAACGTATGGATATACGATGCACGAACTAATGTTCCAGGAATAACAAAAAACGATAGACCCCTCTTAAACAAGCATTTTGATGAGTTTGAAAAATGCTATGGTGATAGTCCAAATGGTCAGTCGCCCCGCAGTGAAAGCCAGTCAAGGGAAAACCGATGGAAAAAGTTTACCATAGCACAAGTTAAGGAAAAAAATTACAAGCTAGATAGTTTTAAGTGGATAAAAGATGAAGCTGTTGAAAACGGTGATGGTGTTGGTGAGCCAGAGGAGCTTATTGCAGATGCACTAACAGAGTTAAAAGAGGCTACAAGTAGCTTGGAAAAAATATATGCAGACCTTAAGCGTTAATAACACAAATGAAAAATGGCCAACCGTAAAACTTATTGAACTGGTTGACTATAAAAAGGGCAAAAAACCAGCCGACCTGATTGAAACACCAAAGAGCAATTATTTACCATATATTGATATTGAGGCTTTTGAAAAAGGAATAATAAACAGATATACCTCTGACAAATCTGCACCTGTAAGTAATGATAATAACGATATTTTAGTAGTGTGGGACGGTGCAAGAGCAGGATTAGTTGGGAAAGCTACTGGTGTTGTTGGGTCAACCCTTATGAAACTTACCCCCAAAGATGTTAATCGTGATTACCTGCTTTTGTATCTATTATCCAAATACGAGGATATAAACAAAAACCCCAGAGGAACAGGTATTCCACATGTGAACCCAGATATATTTTGGGATTTAGATGTGCCTACACCAAGCACTGAGGAACAATCCAAAATTGTATTTAGGTTAAAGAGTTTGATGCAAGATATAAAACAAGGCAAGTCTAAAATTGCAAAAGCAAAAGCTAACTTAACAAATTTTCGTCAAGCAATTTTAACCTCAGCAATTACTGGAAAACTTACAGAGGATTGGCGTAAGGGAAAAAATGTTGAACCATCAACTATCCTGTTTGAAAAAATTAAAAATCAACGCAAAATAAAAAGCAAAGCCCCAAAAAGTAAATTAGATTTTAATAGCTTACCGCCTTTACCTGAAAAGTGGATATATGTGTATTTTGGCGACATAGTTAGCGATTTTAAGTATGGCACATCGGAAAAAAGTGACTATTCGTATGAAGGTACACCGGTATTGCGTATACCAAACGTAATCTCCCAAAAAATAAATACATCAGATTTAAAGTACCTATCAAAAAAGGAAACAAGGGGTGAATACTTAGTAAAAAATGGTGACATTTTGATTGTTCGGTCAAACGGAAGCAGGGACTTGGTTGGGAAAAACGCTCTTATTAGTGAACTTGACGGCGATTATGCTTATGCTTCCTATCTGATACGTATCAGACCGGTTTTAGTTGCGCCTGGCTATTTATCAATACTACTTAACTCCGATTTGGGTCGTCGTCAGTTATTTTCAAACGCTAAATCAGCCGCAGGCATTAACAATATCAATACACAAGAGCTTGCATCAATTGTTGTTCCCTTACCATCAATTGACGAGCAAAACGAAATTATTACAAAAGTTAATGAGTACTTTGAAGTTGCAGATAAGACCGGATTACAAATAGACAAAGCTGAAAAACAAATTACAAAACTCACACAAGCAGTTTTAGCTAAGACATTTCAAGGGAACTAGGAGTTATATGTATGGCACTTACACACAATCAAATAAATAGACTTTGGTATAAACCGATTTACGATAACTTCAAAAAACACGGATTTGTAAAACATATATTTACTTCAAAAGATGCAGAGGATTTTATAAGGACAGGTGCATATTTAATAAAAGAGGCTGAAAAGCGGTCCAACATAATTATTCCTTGGGACGAAAACAGACGTTACGAAATACTTGCAAACCCTCGTCTGGAAAACGCGTTTGTTGCATTAGGAGCAGAGTATCTATTGAAAGGTGTATTTTTAATTAAGGGTTACGCTATTAACGAACCTAAGCAATTATCAGCTCCAATTCGCCACCCTATTATCCTAAAAGGTAATAAAAATAAGCTATTAACAAATGAAGTACATGATTTATCTTATATTGTTGACCACATAGCTTCGGTTATTGATTTTACCGACTTTGATAAGTCGCAAAAAAACGATGAAGCAAAGGCAAAAGCCGAACTTAAAGGTAAACGATTAGCTGGTATAACACGTATGACCATACCATTTCCTTCAGCTAAACAGATATTGGTTTATCTACACTTCAAACGTAATTTCGCTTTACATAGACCCTTTACCATACCTGAGTTTAGGGGTATAACCCAACACATTTTTAAGCTGTTAGATTATATTGCTCAAAAAGGCACAGGGCGGACAATTGAAGTGTTAGCCAAATTAAATGATGAACTATGAAACGTAGTTATAAAACCTTAATGATAATGCCATACCTACCCCTAGAGGGGCTTATTAAGTTTGATGGTTTATCTTTATGGTCATATAAAAAGTTAAGTACAAAACTAATAACTGATGTTGCTTTACGTGGCCACATTGATAGACTTATGGCCTGCTATCAGCTTTACAAAGGAAGCCAGATACAAAACCCAGCTTTAGTTACTACTGATTTTGTTAATTTTCCAAATCCAACAAGGGCAACAATTGCAAAGATTGAAGTGTTAAAAAACATAATGCTATTTTTGGGTATTTTGGAAAATAATAGTTGGTCTTTTATAACAAGCGATAATTTTGAAGTATTTTATCAGCGTTTTAATGTAGGTGACGACGGCCTTGCTACACAAGGTGGTGCGATACATAGGATATTAAGTGGAGGCTATAAGATTGGTGAAATTGCGTTTGTTAAACCGGAATATATAAATCTTCCAATGGGTTTTCACCCCGATGGCGCAATCTATAAAGCATTAAGTGATTGCACGGTTAATTCAGTAAAAAGTAAAGATAAAAGCCGTGTAATCCAGGCCTTAAATCCTTTGTTTGCCGCTTACCGAAATAGCCATGAGCAGACTTGGCAATCACGTATTTTATTGCTTGTTATGGCTTTTGAATTATTGTTTGGTGAAACTGAACGAAAAAACTTTAGGAAAAACATACAAAAATTCTCAAGGTTAGGTGAACGAACACCATTGAAAACGTATAAATACCCAATAATTAACACGGAAACAGGAAAAACTATGGCAGAGGAACAATTAACACTTAACCAAATATGGGCTGAGGAGTTTTATAAACTGCGTCATAAAATAATCCACGGTAATACTGTTTTTAGTGATGACTTTATTTTTAGGGATTTAATAAAGGCAGTGAAACCACGTGAGCCGCATTTTTATATTGCGGTAAACTTTTTGGTAGTTTGCGTGCTTAATAAATTAAGGGAAATAGGGTTTAGTGACGTTGAACATTACATTATTAACCCCGACGCCCCTAAAGTGTTCGGTGGGAAAATAATATCTGGTATAAAAGATGAGTTGTTTAAGATTGAAAGCCTAAGTTTTTACGAAGCGTTAACACGAGCAACAACGTCATCTGCTACGACCTAATTGAGCATCTGCCTGTTTGCCTAACCGGCTTAATGTAACTAAAAAACCTGGTTTCAAAGCATTGCTGGCAACCCTGCCGGTGTTTTCAATATCAAACTTTTCCCTGTAACGTTCAGGTTTGAGGTTTTTAAGTGTAAATATAATAGCTGTAATGTTCCTATCCTTGGTTACCGCTAACCGTAAGGCATTTTCCGCTTCATCTGCACGCGTTTCCAGACCTTCGGCTACAGCCTCGCTCCAGTTGTGGTCAAACTCCTCATCATTTTTCCGCCAGTAATACATGGTTGGCCGGCTAAACCCAAGATATATACAGGTAGCAAGTACATTGCCAGCACTGCGTATGCTCCGTAATTCCTCTATAAATCTTTTTTTATCGTTAATAATGCTATTTTTTGCCATAGCCTTTTTTATATGTGTCTAATTTGTCTAATATCTGCCTCAAAAGACTGCGCTGTGAGGGCTAATAATTCCTGGGTTTGTCTTAGGGTTGTTTGGGGGTCTACAATAAGTTCAGCCCAGTCGGAGGTACGGAAGGTATCCCACTTGGTGAGCACTTCAGTACTTAATATAACCAATGCTATAATTTCTTTATAACAACCATGAGATTTTCTATTCGTCTGGGAGAGATTAAAAATGAACAATTTCAAAAAGCCCTAGACTATTTTAGTTTAGGAAAGCTACTAAATGCTAAAGCAATCCCTTTTGGAAACTTCGGTCAAAATGTATTTTTAACAACAGATAAAGGAGAATATGTTTTTCGAGGTAAGCCTCATTATTCTTGGCAGTTTAAGAATGAAAAATTAATGACGGACTTACTTCATAAAAAAACTAAAACCCCAGTTGCTTATCCCTATTTAATTAATGAAAACAAAATTATTTTTGGTTGGGGTTATGCAATAAGTCCAAAACTTAAGGGCAAACAAATTATTGATGAAAAAACACGAAAGGAATTAACTCAAAAGGATTGGAAAGAATTAGCTAAAGCTTATGGGCAAAATTTAGCAGAAATGCACTCGCTAATTTATGAATATCCAGGAAAATATACTGATAATTACGAAGGAATTAAACCTTTTAGTCCTTCATATTCTTCTTGGATAATTGATAGCATAAATCACCTTTTAGAAAAATCCCTATCGCATAACAATAAAACAACAAAAGAAGATGCTAATTGGGTTCAAAAAATAATCAGAGATGGAAAAGAAGCATTGAACATTCCTTTTGTCCCATCGTTTGTCATGCAGGATTATCAACAAAGTAATACATTAGCAGACAAAATTAATGGCAAATGGTATGTGGTAGGAGTATTTGATTTTATGGAAAGTTATTTTGGCGACTATGAAGCCGATTTACCACGAATGCGCGCTCAACTCATTGACCAAAATAAAAAACTGGCCGACATTTTCCTTAAGACTTATTTATTGATAAAAAAGCCGAGGGCAGGGTTTGAAAAAAGATATCCTATCTATGTGATTTTAGACAGATTATTAGTTTGGGAATGGTTGCAAAGAAATAATAACCAGCTTATTAATAAGAACAGTCTTAAAGAGTGGTGTGAAAAGTATACTCAACTTGATTATTCATAGTATATCTTGATATTAATTCAGACATCATCCAACTATGTACTCAAATTCCCCTAACCCGCTCTACTTTGAAAAGCCCTTCAAAGTGAACTTGCTTTAAAATGAGGCTAAATTCGTCCATTGTCTCAATAGCTCCGTATCATTATATTGTTCTTTGCGTTTCATTATGGTACTCTGTTGATATATGGATGGAACGAAGTTATCTCTACGTCAGAAAAAAATTTTGTCAATTATTACTAAAGAAGCGTTATCCCGTCCCCAAATAAATTTGTTCTTGGAAAAAATTTATCCCATTTCTAAGTTGACTCTTATTCGCGAACTTAATTATTTAATGGCCCTGAAAATTGTAAAAAAAATTGGGTCAGGAAATAATATAAGATATGCTCTGAAAGAAGAAAACCCTCTTTTAAACTTCATAGATATACAACAATATTTTGACGATCAGGCTAGTCGGAATAAATTAAATCCAATAGCTTTTAATTTCAAAATGTTTGATTATCTAAAAAATTTAATAACTCCTCAAGACTTAAATGAATTTGAAATTATTTTATTGAGTTTAAGAGAACAAGAAAAAAAACTTGATCCTACAATATTCAGACGGGAGATTGAAAGATTTATTATTGAATTTTCCTGGAAGTCTTCAAAAATAGAGGGGAATACATATTCTCTTTTGGAAACAGAAGTTTTGATCAAACAATCAAAAGAGGCTCCCGGACACTCTAAATACGAAGCAGTAATGATTTTGAATCATAAACGGGCTATCGAATATATTTTATTGCACAGAAATATTTTTAAAAAGATAACACTCTCTCAAATTATTAATTTACACGCAATTTTAACAAAAGGACTCGAAGTTACTTCGGGAATTAGAAATAATCCAGTAGCAATTTCTGGATCGAATTATTTACCTTTGTCTTCCAAAAAAGAGATAGAAAATAGTTTAAATAAATTTATAAAGGCAGTAAATAGCAATCGTAACCCATTGGAAAAAGCTTTAATTTCATTAACTCTAATATCTTATATTCAACCTTTCGCTGATGGTAATAAGCGTACAGCTCGTGTTTTGGCTAACGCCGTTTTGATTTCTCACGATTGCTATCCTGTAACATTTCGCAATGTAGAAGATACTGATTACCTCAAGGCTCTTCTCCTTTTTTATGAAAAAACTAACCTTTTTAATTTTAAACACATGTTTTTGGAGCAATACCGTTTTGCTTTGCAAAATTATTTCAGGACGTAGCAACTATGAACACATAGTGTTTCAAACTATTAATTCTACTACTATACCAGCGGAAATAACCCTTTTACGGTTGACGGTCAATTGTGAACTGTCAGCTTAATTGTATTGTGCTAAAATTCATTTGTGAATAGCAAACAACTGATTGGTTTTTTACCATCAAACAAATTTAAAAAAATTGGATTTTTTTTAGGAATTTTGTTTTTGATATTAACTGCCTTTATTTCCTATAAGCCAGAACCATTTTTGAAATTTGGATATGTTGGAGTGTTTATTTTTAATCTTTTTGGTCCAGGGACATTGCTTATTCCAACCTTGGCTCAACATATGAGTGTATTTTGGTTAGCTTTGGCATCTTCCATTGGAATGTCATTTAACGATAGTATTAGTTGGCTAATTGGTAATTATGGTATTACGATTATTCCTCGTTCAAAAAGAATAATACAGATTGAAAAGAGTCTAGAGAAATATGGTTTTTTATTTTTATTTTTTTGGTCGGCAATGCCAATTCCTTATGATTTAATTGGGCTTATAACCGGTTACCTTGATTATCCATACAAAAAATTTATTGTTCCATCAGTTCTTGGTAAGTTTACAAGATTTATATTATTAGGCTACGGAATATTAAAAATATTTAAACTAAACTAATTTTTTTTAATATTAATCTGGAGAATATTATTTTAATTGTATTAATTACAGGATTAAACGGGTCTAGACCAAGATGGTTGTGCGAGCTTCAAATTTGGTACCCCAGTTGTGTCTTAATATAACCTCCATTCGTCTCATGATATTGACAAATACGCCAATAATAACTTTATATACAAATTAGCCTCAAATGTGTTTATAATGGCTTGATTTCCGTTACTATCCCGACGGAAATAGCTCTTTTACAGTTGACAACGATGATAATATTTGTTATCATCAGACTATGAAAATTCGACGTAAACTGCTTTCTATTTTAAAAAATGATTTGGAGAAGACAGAAAAAGGACTGGTAATTTATGGCCCCAGACAGGTTGGAAAAACCACTCTTGTTAATGATTTACTTAAGGAATTTAAATGGAATACTTTAATTTTAAATGGGGACCAGAGAGGTCCATGGTGGGAATTATTAACTAGCAGAGAATTGTCTAAACTAACATTATTAGTTTCTGGGTATGACACGGTGTTTATAGATGAAGCTCAACGAATTCCTGAAATTGGATTAAGTTTGAAAATCCTTTTAGATAATTTTCCAAAATTGAAAATTATTGTTACCGGATCGTCATCCCTTGATTTGGCTAGTAAAATCAGCGAACCACTTACAGGAAGAATTTATAGTTATAAATTATTTCCTATCTCTCAAAAAGAACTTCGGTTTACAAACACATCTTATGAAATGGAAACGCAAATCGAAGAAAGGTTAATCTATGGATCATATCCTGAGGTATTTTCGTTAAAAAGTGCTCAAGAGAAAACAAAATATTTAGAAAATTTAACCAACAATTATCTTTACAAAGATCTACTTGAATTTGGAGATATTAGAAATTCTTCAAAAATACACGATTTGTTGAAGCTGTTAGCTTTTCAAATAGGCAATCAAGTATCAATAAGTGAACTAAGCAATACTTTGGAAATTAACCGTACAACAGTTGACAGGTACATCGACTTATTAGAAAAATCTTTTATTATCTTTCGCTTATCCGGATTTAGTAGAAACCTACGTAAAGAAGTGACAAAAATGGATAAAATATTTTTTTATGATACAGGAATCAGAAATTCAATAATAGGAAATTTAAATTTACTTAATAACAGGGATGATGTAGGAAAATTGTGGGAGAATTTTTTAATTGTTGAACGAATGAAAAAATTAAGTTATGAACAAAAAATGTTTTCTCAATATTTTTGGCGTTTATCAAGTGGGGCGGAAATAGATATGATAGAAGAAACGGAAGGTAAATTATATAGTTTTGAATTTAAACATGGAAAAAAGTTTGCTAAAACTCCAAGTTCATGGACAGTCGGATATCCAAAAGCCACTTCATCTTTAATCAATAAGGGAAATTGGCAGGAATTTGTTGTTTAGAATTTGTACAGAGAATAGATTTCAAAAAACACATTTTTAAAGCCTGAGCTTGGGGGAGCTATCTTCAAATTTAATACCCTAGTTTTGTCTTAATATAACCAGATAATTTATTTATTATTCAATAGAATAACAAAAGTAACTCTGATAAAATAAAAAGCAATATCTCATGAAATTATTAATGTTCCGTGTCAATGAATTTTGGTACAAAACTTTTAGTAAAACTCTTGATAATGTAGAAAAAGTTGAGAAGGAAGAAAAAATAGGTAAAAGTCTTATTGTTTTTATTCAAGTTGAAAAAGAAGATGAAGAAAGAAAAGATAAAATAAAGAAAAAAGCATTTGAAAATATCAAATGGCTAGTTAAAAAAGTGAATGTAGGAGAAATAATACTTCATTCTTTTGGTCATCTATCAGAAAGTAAATCTTCACCTGAATTTGCTCAAGAAATGATTAATGAAATTAAAAAATCACTTGACGAACGAAATTTTAGAGTCAAGACAACTCCTTTCGGCTATTTTTTGGAATTTAAAATACATGTATTGGGAGAAAGCTTGGCAAAAGTTTTTAAAAGTCTATAATTAAACTCCGACTTTTTGTTTGGAACAATCCCTCAAAACTAACATGCTTAGAAATGGGGATAAATTTTTGTATAATTTTTCAATGAACGACATTTATTCAATTCTTGATAAACTGGGAATCGCATATAAAAAATACGAACATCCCGCCGTGTTTACTGTTGAGGAGGCAAAAAAACTCGATACGGGAAGCGGATCATACAATAAAAGTATTTTTTTGAGAAATCAAAAAGAAAGTAATTTTTATCTGGTGTTAACGCTTGGATCAAAAAGGTTAAACTTAAAAAGTTTGGCCGTATTTTTAAATGATAGTAAATTAAGTTTTACATCTCCGGAAAAAATGATGAAATATCTCGGGGTCACTCCGGGGTCTGTTTCGGTATTCGGATTAATAAACGACGTTGATAAAGTAGTCCGGGTGATCGTCGATGAAGAATTATTAAAATTTGATAAACAGGGATATCATCCGAATATCAACACAGCAACATTGATAATTAGCACAGAAGATCTAAAAAAATTCCTTACCTGGACAGGAAATAAAGTAACTTACAAAAGTTTATAAAATCTTTCTGCTGAACTATCCAGGGCAAGTAAATTATTGATATAATATACCTATGAAAATTATTAATTTAAAAGATGTTTTAAAAGAAGAATTTGCTGACTTACCACTTTTTACTGGCAGAATAATGAGACAATCTCCTCTAAAAGATATTACAAGTTCAGACCTCAGTGTAGACTATATTAATTTTGCTAAAGGAGTAAAAAACAAACTCCATATGCATTCAAATGATCAGGTTTTAATTGTTACAAAAGGTGAGGGAATTATTGCAACAGAGAAAAAAGAATTTAAAATTAAAGAAGGTGATATTATATGGGTTCCTGCAGGAGAAAAACATTGGCATGGAGCAGCTCCAGGTGTTGAATTTACACATATTTCAATAACAAAAGCTAATTCTAAACTTACACAGCTTAAAAAGTAATATCCTTATTCTGTTAAATGTACTTTGTTAGAACTGTTATAATAGGAATATGTTAATGCGGTTACTGATTAATGCTCTTGCGTTTTATATTACTTCATATTTAATTCCCGGAATGGTTATTGTTGGATGGCAGACTTTATTGGTTATTGCCGTTGTTTGGGGGATATTAACGATTATTATCAAACCGATATTAATTATATTAACGCTTCCAATAAATATTTTAACATTGGGATTATTCACATTTGTTATTAATGCGGTTCTTCTTTTAATAACAAGCAGCATAGTTCCAGGTTTTAAAATTGATGGATTTGGAACGGCATTACTTGCGGCAATCGTACTTACAATCGTCAATGGATTTTTATCTGCGTTAAAATAATCAATCTTTAAATCCTTTTTGTTGGAGAGCTTCTTCGATTAAAAAAACTTGATTACTACGTAGAAGAGGCATTTTATCTTGGGCAAAAAAACCATAGTCGGAGACTTCTTCGCTTTTCTTAAATTCGCCCCCAATAAATAATCCTAAATAGCATAAATCTAAGCGGGAACTGGTTCTGTCTGTGCGAGTTTTGAACGATTTGTCAACGCTGACGACAAAACCCGATTCCTCTTTAATTTCTCGTTCCAATGCTTCAGCAGGATGTTCTCCGGATTTCATATAACCACCGGGTAAACTCCACGAATGTTGTCTATAAGTATGTTTAAAGAGTAAGACTTCATGTTTTTCATTAAAAATAATTCCGGTTACCCCCACTAAAAACTGGTTTTGAAAAAAACGCATAAAGAATAACTGAACACCTTTAAGAAGGTTAAAAAATTTCCAAACCTTGGCAAGAAATTGTTTCATAGGGAATTTATATCTTGTGGCTCGATAACTGTAGAGTTATTTTTAAGTCTTTCGTTTTCCAATTCCAGCTGGTGAACTTGTTTAGTTAGATCAATAACCTCACTTTTACCTTGTTTAATTGTTTTATCTTTTCCCCGCATTGTAAAACCTGTGAAAATTGAATTTATAAAAAAAACAATATAAGCAAAAATAAGTCCTGCAATAAGCGCACCTATTATAACGTAGAAAAGGGGAATATCAGAGAAGCTATAAGGGCCAAGATGAAGCGTAATCAGGGATAAATTATTTTGGGCCAGATAAACCATAATTGCACCAACCACTAAAAAAAGAATAAATGTAATCATAAAAATAGTATACATCATAAAATGATACTTGACAAGTGCAACAATAAGATGTAATATATGAAGTATGACAAGCAATAAAAAACAAAGAGTGACACTTTTTCTTAATCCAAAGCTACTGATCCAGGCAAAAGCACAGGCAATTGTTGAAGACAAAACTTTAACTGAATTGACAGAAGAAGCCCTCGTGAAATATCTTCCTAAAGTAACAATCATAAAAAAAACAGCAATCTAAACAAACCTCGATTCTTACACAAAACCCGAAAAATTCGTGACTAAAAAATTCATTACTTTCGAAAGTCCTAAGTAAAAGGAGGTGAATATATATGGCAGAACAAAGTACAAATGTTCAGGAAGTGACAACGGTCTCGGCTCCTACATCACAGCAGGTAGTACGACGTGTAAAAACGGTCGTACCGGCAATCCATACAGAATCACCACAAAAAACATATCAGACAAAGAAAGCGATCTTCAGAAGTTACCAGGCAATTTGGTATTTATTGGGCTTTATCGAAATATTACTTGCCTTTAGAATAATTCTTAAGTTTCTGGGAGCAAATCAGTTCAGCGGATTTGCGAATTTTATCTATGCACTTAGTGCTCCTTTTACTCTTCCTTTTGTTGGGATATTCCAAACATCAGTAAGTTTAGATCTAGTATTTGAGTGGTCCTCACTTATTGCTATGGCGGTTTATGGAGTGGTAGCCTATGGAATTATTGCCCTTTTTCAATTTGTCAAACCAACAAATCCAGAAGAAGTCGACCAGACTGTAGACAGTCAATAAATTATCAAGAACATAATTAAATATTATAAATATTAAGAAGGTGAACATATATGACAACAATAGTAAACAATCCTGCTCCAACAACTAACGAGGGAGGAAGTAATCTATTAATCGGAACAATAGTTTTAATAGGAGTTATTATGATAATTTTTTATTTTGGTATTCCCGCAATAAAAAATATGGGGCCAATCAAGTTAGATATTCCAACCCCGCAGGTAGTTATACCTGACAAAATAAACGTAAATATAGAACAGACAAAATAAGGAGAAATTTTATGGAAGTAAATTGGCAGAATATTTTTTACATAATGACTTCACTTGTAATGATTGTATTTATGATTACTTGTGTTTGGTTGATAAAATTACTAATTTTGAGTTCAAGGTTAGTAAATAATCTTACCGCAATTGTCCACAAGTGGAGTAATGTTACCGATGACATCAGGAATTTAAAAGAAGACGTTAAATTAAAAGTATCAAGTTTCTTGTTAAAAGTTTTAGACAAAAAATATAAAAGGGGGTGAGGAATATGGGAATATTGGACATAGTCATACTACTATTAATTATTTCTTGGTTGGGAGGATTTTCCCTTAAGATTGGCGGAGGGTTAATTCATTTATTATTGGTTATTGCAGCTATTGTAATAGTTGCCCGTCTTTTAGGTGTAAATATTTAATAAAAAATTAATTATTAAGGAGGTGAAAATATATGAGTCTTTCAGTATCAAATTTAAGTCCTTTAGCGTCTTTAGTATTTGGAATATTAATCCTTATGTTTCCGAAATTCCTCAACTATCTTATTGCGGCATATCTTATCATTGTTGGATTACTTGGGCTAGGATTAATTCAATAATATATTGATAAAACTTAATAAGTCTCAACTAAACTTTAAACTAGGGTTACTCGTTAAGTTAACGAGTAAAACTAATAGGTTTTTTGCTAAACTGAATTAGTGAAAAAAAGCCTCATTTCTACAATTATTATCTTGCTTCTAATTGGAATTATTTTAGTCACTTTTTTTGTTTTTAAAACTCCAAAATCTTCTACTAATAATCCAATTCAACAGCAAAACAGGGCGCGAATAAGTTGGGAGTTTGATAATAAAAGTAAGAACTGGAGGGCATTCGGTAACCATCAAGATTGTCTTGAGCCTTTAATATTTCCAGCGCCAGTTGATGTGAAATTAGCAAGCGGAGTATTATATCCAGGCCAGGAGCGTGGTGGAGATTATAAACCTCATGGGGGGTTTCGGTTTGACGGGTTAATAAGTAATGAGGTTAATATTTATGCACCAATGGATGGGAATCTGGTCGAAGCAGCTCGGCATACCTCTGGGAGCGAAGTTCAATATGCTCTTTATTTTCTTGACGATTGCGGAATCGTTTATAAACTTGATCACATCAGAGAGTTAACACCAAAGTTTGCAGAAATACTTAGCAAGATCCCTATGGGCGGAGAAAATGATACGAGAACAACTAAGGTCGGTCCTTCGATTTTTACCAAAAAAGGTGAATTGATCGCGACCAAAGTCGGACTTGAGGCGACAAAAAATGTTTTTGTGGATTTTGGAGTTTATGATTTGAGGAAAAGCAACGGAGTGGATTATAGCGGCCGTAATTATTATAACGTCGAGCAATACGGCGGTCATGCACTTTGTTGGCTTAATAATTTGGAAGAACCAGCAAAAAGCATTGTAAAAAATCTGCCCGGTGCTGACGGCCAAAACGGAAAAAAAAGCGATTATTGTCATTAATTAAATATGAAGTAAAAAAGTCGAGAGCCAGAAGACTCGCTTTTACCCGAAGTTTTTAATTATCTAAACAAATTTGATTTTCCACTTGCCTATTTAATTCAAAAGAAATTTAAAATAAGATTTTCAAGAGCCGAAAAAATTCTCAGACAAATTGAAGAAAATAAAGACGTTACAAAATAATTTACTCCATAATTTTAATAGGTAATGCACTTATACAAGCGCCATCTGCCCATAAGCCTTTTTTGTTTAATTCAGCCAATCTTTGGGCTTCTTTAAATTCTTCCTGATATTTATATGGAATGTTGTAGGTGTACTCGAAGGCATAACCCTCTTCAATCATCAGTTTATTAAAATTAGTCCCATCCTCCAAAAATATATATCTAAGTAATCTTTTATATTTATCTTTATCACCTTGAGTCGGATCATTTTCTATTCTCACATTTTTTCCTGTCAAAATTTCTTTTGCTTTTGTCGATGCTTCCTTACCAAAGCATTCAACCGGTTTTCTCGGGTCGCGAACCTCCGGAGAATTAATTCCGATTAATCTTATAGTCTCATCTTTATTATTTATATTTACAACAACAGTGTCTCCATCAACAACCCTGATAATTCTATGTAGAACGGGTGAGGGTAGTGGTGATATTTTATTAACTTGCTTTGTCACAGGGATAGTTGTAGCGGTCGGTACGACTTGACCTTTCTTTACATCAATTTTTGGAAGGTATGAACCACCAATAAAAAATCCAACAATAAGAATAATTATTTTCACACCTGTTTTTATCTCCAAATTAAATTTTTTAGAAACAAAATTATATATTGGAGGAATACTAATAATAGTTGGGATTAAAAAAGCCAAAAAAGATACAGCAGAGTTAGCTGACAAAGCGACAAGAGTAAATAATAAATAAAGCATTCCGACCGTCCACCAAGCAATCCCTCTTAACATTATCTACATTTTATCACTAAATCACAAGAAACATAAAACTGATCGTACGGGCATTCTAAGTATAATTTGTATATAATATAATACAAACCTTTATTAATCAAAAACTAGAACATGTTTGACAAAAAGCTTATTTCTAAAACTGCTGAAAAGTATAAAAAAGATATTGTAAAATTTCTCCGCGATATTGTAGCTATCCCATCACTTTCAACAAAAGAAAAAAAGGTTGTTGATAGAATTTCGCTAGAAATGAAAAAAATTGGATATGATGAAATAACTATCGACCCAATGGGGAACATTTTTGGAAGAATTGGAAAAGGAAAAAAGATAATTGTTTTTGACGGACATATAGACACTGTGGACATAGGTGATCCTTCACTTTGGAAAGTTGACCCATTTAAAGGTAGGTATGAACAAGATCTTATTTATGGAAGAGGAAGCGCCGATCAAAAGGGTGGTTTTGCGTCCGCCCTATATGCTGGAAAAATTTTGAAAGATTTAAAACTACAAGGAGATTATTCATTTTATGTATGCGGAAGCATTATGGAGGAAGATTGTGACGGACTAAATTGGCAATACATACTCAAAAATGGAGAAATCAAACCAAATGTTGTTGTTTTAACAGAATCAACAAGTTTAAATATTTACAGGGGCCAAAGAGGAAGGATGGAAATAGAAATTACAACCAAAGGTATTTCATGTCACGGGTCCGCTCCCGAAAGAGGAATAAATGCTATTTATAAGATGGCGCCTATTATAAAAGATATTGAAAAATTAAACAGTCGCCTGAAAATAGACAAATTTTTAGGCAAAGGAACTGTTACGATCAGTCAAATTCGCTCTACCTCTCCCTCGCTATGTGCCGTATCTGATAGTTGTACTATAAACTTAGATAGAAGGCTCACCGCCGGAGAAACGGAAAAAAGCGCTATTGAAGAAATTAGAAAACTCTCAAGTTTTAAAAAAGCAAATGCAGGAGTAAAAGTACTAGATTATAAAGAAAAATCATATAAAGATTTAGTTTTTCCGACTAAAAAATATTATCCAATGTGGACCGTGCCGGAGCAAGGAAAAGAGGTGCAAACAGCAGTAAGAGCATATAGGAGATTATATGGAAAAAAACCAAAAATAAGCCATTGGGTTTTTTCAACAAACGGCATTGCTACAATGGGAATGCACAAGATCCCTACGATTGGTTTTGGACCGGGGGATGAAAAACAAGCGCATAGTCCCAACGAAAATATTCCCGCTCAAGATCTTGTCGAAGCAATGAAATTTTATGTAGCCTTTACTTTAGAATATTGTTAATAATTACTTAGTATTATTAAATATGCTGACAAGTACCCTAATAAACATTAGGGATATTAGCATTAAGAATATTGCCTCAAATTTAACCATTATACCTTTTGAAAAAATCTCCAAAGAAATTGACCTTATTAATAATGATAAACCTCCAAAAGCAGGTGATGTAGCCTTATTTAGAGTATCCCAAAAAAATACAAAAATGTTTATTACTATGCAAGACTTGGAGGGCAGACTTATAGATCTATATCCTGGAGATTATATCGTCTGTCCATTTGCTTCGAGGCAATCTACAACCCACATATATGGAATTTTGCCTAAACAAATTATGAAAAAAGGGATAGATTTAAATTTATTATCCGATGGGGGATCGGTTGGTTTAGTGACGTATATACCTCCTTTTATGGGGAAGAGTACAATTCTTGAATTTATTTCTTATTTAGGATTAAAAAAAAGAGTTATGAATTTAAAACAGTTCGCACCAGTAGTTAAAAAAATTACTAAATTAAACTTACCACCGGTGTTATTAATTATGGGGACGTCGTCTGAAATAGGTAAAACTACTCTTACTTCAAGAATAATGAGTATATTATCTAAAAAATATCATAAAAAAGTATCATCAATAATGATTTCTTGCAGCGGTAGTAAATCTGATGAAATTCATCACAAGGCTGCGGGTGTATATGCAATCAACTCCTTTATTCAAATGGGATATCCAGTAACCTATGATGTTCCTGAAAAAGAGTATCTCAATTCTATGGAATATCAATTCCAGTTAATCGCAGACACACAAAAACCTGATATTATTGTCGGAGAAGTTGGTGGAGACTATATTTGGGGTAATAATCTGGCATTTATTAAAAAATCTAAAGTAATGAGATTTGTAAAATACATTGTTGTTATTGTAAGTGACACAATCGCTGCGATTGGTACAGAAAAACTATTCAATGAATGGAATATAATAATTCCTTATATTCTTGCAAATTCTTGGTTACGTAGCTATGAGGGTATGAGAATAAGAAATGAGAAAATCCTGGGACAAAAACTAATTGATACGCAAAATTCCGAGAACATCGATTTTTATTTGTCAGAAATTTATAAGACAATTTTTCAATCAAATTAAATTTTTATTATGAGTAAACAATTGTTAAAAATAACACTTTGTTGGGGATTTTTACTTTGGTTTATTGGGTATATCCTTGGAATTATTTTTTTTACATTTGTACCTTCTTCACTTCTTGGTTGGATTATTATGCCCATTGGCATAGTGATTACACTTTGGGTTTTGTATAAAAAAATTAAAACTTCAGAATTTAAACATTATTTATTACTGGCAATTATTTGGACACTTATTGCTATTATTTTTGATTATTTTTTTCTTGTAAAGGTGTTTAAACCGGCTGATGGTTACTATAAATTAGATGTCTATCTATACTACATCTTAACCTTTATCTTACCATTAGTAGTTGGAAGGTTCAAAAAAAATAAAATTTAAATATCCTCATTCAGTATAATTTCTTATGCAATTTCTTATTCTTGGAAAAGACGGAAAAGATGAAAAGGCGGCCGAGCGAAGATTAGCAGTGCGCGAGCAGCATCTTAAGTTAGGAGACGAAATGGAAGAATCAGGCGAAAGATGGTACGGATGCGTGATGTTGGACGAAGATGGAAAAATGGTGGGATCAATGGCTGTTATGGATTTTCCATCAGTTAGAGAACTAAATACTTGGTTGGAAAAAGAGCCATATGTAGTAGGTAAAGTCTGGGAAACCGTCGAGGTCTTTAAATGTAATGTCAAGCGGCCTTGGAAGTTTAATCGTCCTCAGTCATTCTTTGAAGAAAGAGAAAAATTTTTGAAAAAATAAAAAGATTACAAAAAACTCAAATAAAAATCTAAGTAGAATTTTTTTCAAAAGAAGTATATAAGTCTACAATTTTTTTAACATCATCGACGTTATTTGCCTTCATTAAATCATTTTTTAAATAAGAGGAGCTCGGTAGGGATTTTACATACCAGATAAAATGTTTCCTTAAAGATTTGAAATTACCTTCAGGGAAATATTTATTATAAAGCTCACAATGTCTAATCATCATTTTTAGTTTTTCCTCTTGAGTTGACACATGACTTCCAAAAATCCAAGGATTACCGAGACTGGCTCTTCCGATTAAGACTCCATCGACTCCATAATCCTTAATTATTTTTTTGGCCATTTCCATATTTTTAATATCACCATTACCAAATATTTTCGTTTTTGTGTTTTTTGCTAGTTTTACCGCCGTTCTGATTTCTTCCCAATCGGCAAGACCTGAATACTTTTGAAAAAAAGTTCGACCATGGATTGTAATGATATCGGGGGATACTTCAAGAAGGTGGCTTATCCAATTATAAGTATCAGCCTTATCATAGCCAGTACGGGTTTTAAGAGTGACCATGAGTTTTTTATCAGTGTTATCTGCAATTGATTTTCTTACCGCCAGAATTATTTTTTTAGCAACTTCGGGCTTAAGAATTAAAGCGGCTCCACCTCCTTTTTTAAAGACATGCTCATCCGGGCAACCCATGTTAATATCAATTCCGGCGTACCCTTTATTTACAAGCATTTTAGTTACTTGATAAAAATTATCCGGGTCATTTCCGAAGAGCTGAGCAAACACAGGAGTCTTCGTTTTATGAAACTCAAGCATTTTAAGAAGCCTCGGTCTTTCAAGAATAATTCCATCAACCGGTACAAATTCAGTATATAAAACATCGGGATAGCTACACTCATCAACGATTCGTCTAAATACAATATCAGTCACCCCATCCATAGGGGACAATCCAATCACCGGGTATTTCAACATAGGAGAATTATATTCGGTTAGTACAATTAACACAAATTATGATTGCGGGTATAAATGAAAGAAAAATAAGAGTTATTTGTATTACTAGTATGAAGGGAGGATATAATATGAAAAACACAATCATTACATTAGGATTAGCAGGTTTGATTTTCGGAGGATTGTTTATCGCTCCAAAAATTACCAATGCATATAGAGGTGATATTAATGTTAAAGGGCCAAACTATACTGAGGAAAGACATGCCGCTATGGAAAAAGCCTTTGATAATAAAGACTATAATACATGGAAGAATTTAATGACCGGACGGGGAAGAGTAACTCAGGTCATTAATAAAGATAATTTTGCGAAATTTGCTCAGATACATGAATTATTAGAGCAAGGAAAAACTAGCGAGGCAAATAAAATAAAAGCCGAATTAGGTCTAGGACTGCAAAATGGAACAGGTTATGGAGCCGGAATGGGTCGAAACAGAAGCAAGTAACTTGAATTTTATATGCCACCCCGACGTCACGTCGGGGTATTGGCATAGGTAAGGAATATAAAATGACAGATGAAAAATTAGTTGAGAAAATTTGCCGTGAAGATAAAGAACTATATACTGAAATAGTAAATAGGTATCAAGAAAAACTATTGAGATATGCCTCTAATTTGATAGGTGATAAGTACAAAGCGTCAGAAATTGTTCAAGAATCTTTTATAAAGGCGTATATAAGTTTAAGAAGCTTTAATACTAAAAAAAAGTTTTCGAGCTGGATCTATCGAATTGTCCATAATGAAACAATGAACTATTTTCAAAAATACAAGAAAGAGGTGCCAATAAAAGAAGAAATGAACCTTACTAGTAAAAACAATATTGAAGAGTATATAAATAAGAAAGAGATTATTGAAAAGGCAAACAAATGTTTAAGTAAAATTCCAGTGACTTACTCAGAGCCTTTATCACTTTATTATTTAGAGGAAAAATCCTATGAAGAAATAAGTGATATATTAAGGATTCCGATGGGCACGGTTGCAATACGGATAAGCCGAGCCAAAGTTATCATGAAAAAAATATGCGAAACAAAAACATAAACATTACCGATAATGTAATGAAAAAAATTAAGGAAGATAAAATAGAAATGAAACCAAAGATATATTTTGTATTAGGATCATTAATTACTTTTGTTAGCCTTATATTTTCATTCATCTCTTCCGTATTTTTCCTGAATTTAATTAAATTTATATTAAGAAGTCATGGGCCGATGGGTAAAATCAGATTTGAGCAACTTTTATCAAGTTTTCCTTGGTGGGCGCCATTAATGGCTATAATCGGATTAATTGTTGGAATTTGGCTGCTCAAAAAATACGATTTTTCGTATAAGAATAACTTTGTTGTAATTACAATTGGCTTTTTGGTCGCAGTAATTATTGGCGCCTGGTTGATAGATTTATCAGGCCTTAATAACATCTGGTTCCGACAGGGGCCAATGAAAGGTATAATGAAAAAATATTTACAGGACAACAACCTTCAAGATACAAAAATACGCAAATTCAGAAATAGACTAAATTAATTATTGTCCTTCGTCCTGAGCTTGATTTATTGCGTCTTGGATATATTTTTCATAGTCTGCGCCACCTGGGGCCGATCCACTTATCTCATCTTGATTACTTGGCAGACCCTGCATCATTTGTTTTTGCAGAGCATCCATATCCTGAAATTCGACATCAGTTGGGACGGTAAAGTACGAATCGGCTATTACTTCTACCTTACAGGCATCTTTATACTTTTCAATTTGAGCTAAGACAGATTCCTGATCTTGACCAGCGCCATTTACAGAATCTGGTTTGTTTTCCTGTGCGACAGGCGACACGCTCTCGGGTTCTTTTAATGAAAGAGTAAATCCTTTTTTGGTTACATCACTCCACATATACATTTTTTTGTCTTTCATTAAGACATTGCCATATTGATCAGCGTCACCAGTCCCACTTGTTATTACCCGGACCGATCCACCTTTAATATACGAAGTAGTCTCGACTCCCTCATCATCTTTATATACACATTTTAAACTCATTGACTTTGACAAGGCATCTTTTATAGAAGTAAACACACTACCACCTTGGTTATTTAAAGACGGTAAACCTGACTTTTTTGTTCCCATCAAGAAATATCCAACAACTGCAAGTAATAAAACAACGACAACGACAGGTAGGGCTTTTTTCATATTAATAAATTAACTAATAATTAGTTGATTTATGATATTTAAGTTTTTGATAAAATTCAATAGATAATATGAAAACTAACTTTAAAGAAAAAATTTATTCATTAACAAAATTAATTCCCAGAGGAAAAGTGGCGACTTACGGTCAACTGGCAAAATTGGCCGGTCATCCGAAGGCGGCAAGGGCGGTCGGAGTATTTATGAAAAATAATCCTCACGCTCCGCTGGTTCCTTGCCACCGGGTAGTTGCGTCTGACGGATCACTTACTGGTTATTCAGGAAGGGGAGGGATAGACAAAAAAAGACAGATGCTTAAAGATGAGGGAGTTTCTTTTAATAAAGAAAAAGTAGATCTCTCAACTACTTCATGGAAAGTTTAAGTTATAATAAAAAACAATGTTCTTTAAACAAATTTTAGGAGGAATAACAGTTCTTCTCGCAATCATTAGCTATATCCCTTACTTAAAAAATACAATCTCCGGGAAAACAAGACCTCATGCATTTTCTTGGCTAATTTGGTTAATTCTTACTACAGTTGGTTTTTTCATACAAATATCAAATGGCGCAGGGGCTGGTGCTTGGTTTAATGGATTGATGATAATTATCTGTGCCGTAATTATGACCTTTGGTTTTATTAAGGGAAGAAAAGAAATAGTATTTATTGATGGTATATGTATGGCATTAGCATTTATTGCAATCTATTACTGGTTAATTATAAAAGAGCCAACATTATCTTTAATATTGGTCATTGTAGCCGATGCCCTAGGCATGATTCCAACAATTAGAAAACCTTATATCCATCCTTATTCTGAAACATTAGAAACATATGCAATAAACGCTTTCAGAATAACCATTGCAATTTTCGCACTAGAAAAATTTTCGTTTTTAACAGCCTCATATCATGTTTATATGATATTAGCTACCATTCTAATGGTATCTTTACTTACTTTAAGGCGGAAATACTCAAAAATTTGACACTATATATTATTTCTGTCACAATCAATTCATCATTTATTAATTAATTAAAATATATGGATATAATTTCAAAGGATAAATTATTAGATTTAGCCGGGAAAACAGCAATTGTGACCGGTGGGTCGCTAGGAATTGGTTATGGAATTTCTTACCGCTTGGCTGAAGCTGGCGCAAACGTTGTAGTTACAAGCAGAAACATAGAAGAAGTAAAAAAAGCCGTCAGCGAATTAAAACAAAAAGGATTTAACGCAGAAGGCGTAAAAACCGACGTATCAAAAGAAGAAGAAGTACAAAATTTAGTTGCAGAAACCATTAAATTATTCGGAGGAGTAGATATTTTAGTTAATAACGCCGGGATTTTTCCATTTATTACTGTTTCTCAGATGAAGACTGAGCAATTCGACCAAGTAATCGCAACAAATCTAAGAGGAGTTTTTTTAACGACAAAATATATAGGCGAGGCGATGATTAAACAGGGAAGAGGAGGGAAAATCATCAATATCACATCAATTGATGCCATCCATCCATCTATGGTCGGACTTGCCCATTATGATGCTTCAAAACATGGAGCCTGGGGTTTTACAAAAAATGTCGCCCTTGAGCTTGCACCTCATAAGATTTGGGTCAACGCGGTCGCTCCGGGCGGAGTGATGACTCATGGAGTTGCCGCTATGCAGTCTCAAGGAAAACCGGTCACAATTGAAAGAAATCCAGAGCCCCCTAAAATGGAAATCGCAATGGGGCGGATGGGTGTGCCTGATGACATTGGCAAAGCAGTATTATTTTTAGCGTCTGAGATGTCGTCCTATATGACTGGGAGCCAGATTGTAGTTGATGGAGGGTATCTGTTAAAATAGTACTGTATGGTTAAGAATAATAAGAAGCTAGAATCTATAGGTCATACTAAATTTTTTTCAGCAATAGGTGCACTTTTAATTATGCCCTTATTGTTGGTTGGGGTTTATTTTTTAACCAGAAATACTAATAACTATTCATATAAAAGTAGCGCCAAAGAAGCACCAACTGAAGTACCAGCGGCTCCTGAGGTGGGGACCTCGACCGGCTTAGTATCAAATACCGGCGCTGCTCCAAAATATAATTGTGGAGCGTTATGTGATAGAGTTTTTAAAATTCCGGAAAATAAAGTTAAGTGTATTAATCCCTGTAATAAAGTCGGAGATAAAAAAGCCGAGGGGATGGAATGCCGCGATGCTTGTGATAAATCTATAGTAAATGGACAAAGATTAAAATTCTGCTATAAATTCTGTCCGGCTATAGAGGTGGGGACTCCTTAAATTTTTCCAAAAGCAATTCGATCAAGAATTGTGTTTTTCATGTCGATTATTATTGCAGGAGCGATCACATATTCGCCATACCGGTCATTGATTTTGTCAACAGCTATAGATACCTTTCTTCTTTTTTCTACGTCGTTTTCAAAAAGACTTAAAGTAATATCTGACAATGGTTTAAGTTCAAAACAGGAGATAGCCACTTTTGAAACAATTTTTCTTACTGTTTGGCGATTAAATATAATCATAATTTTAGAAAATAATTCCGAAGTTGTGAAGGCCGGGCATTTAAATTTATGTCCATGATGCCAAAAACTCCAATCACTATAAACTAACCCGAGATGTATTCCATATGCGCAGTTTCCTGAAGCCCGGAGCCGGCGGCCCATTTTTTCACAAAGCTTCATAATAATTTTTTTTAATTCGTTAATATCGTTGGTTTTTTTTGCTAAAGCATAATCCTGTCCGAAGCTTTTCCGGTAAGATTCAAAGTCATCAACCTCATATCCTCTTAATCGTAAGTACCAGTAATGTCCAACGATACTTTTAAAAATCTGCTTTCGTAAGACACTCTCTTTTGCCAAAAAAAATTCCAAGGGATTTGAAATTCCGGCGGAATTAAGTCGGGCCTCAAATCTTATATTAATTCCATTAAGGTCGGTTAGTTTAATATTCGAATAGATACTTTTTAAATTTTGATAATCAATAATATCTAGTCCGTCAGGCTTATGAAGAGAGGCGGCGAGCTTAGCTAAAAATCTATTAGTTGAGATGCCGACATTGCACGATATCCATTCACCAATTTCCGATCGGAATCTTTTTTTTATTTCCATACCAATGTTTTTTAATCCCTTTTTAAAAGCAGGTACTCCGGCAAAATTCATAACAACCTCATCAATTGATTTAGGGACAATGTAAGGAGAATAATCCTCACAAATTTTCCTAAATTTTTTATGAACATCACGGACCAAAACCGGATCAGGATCCCGGACAATAATCTTTGGATAAATTACCTGGGCCTCTCGCACTCTCATCCCGGTTTTTATGCCAAGTTTTTTTGCTTCAATCGATGGGGCTAGGATACATCCTCCTGGCGTTGGGTAGGCCGCAATGACTAAGGGTTTACCGCGAAGCCCGGGGTGAGCCTGTTGCTCAATAGTTGCAAAGCAGGAATTTAAGTCGATATGCATTACGGTGGGAGGCGCTTTATTAATCGGTATTTCCATCGGACACCTCCTCTAAGATCCAAGTTAAGTCCTCGGTATTAAAGTGAAGCTTAAAATCAAGATTACCATCAGTTACATGAAAAATATGAAAAAGGTCGCGTCCCTGACGCATTTTATGGTGATAGCTTAATTTTTTTATAAAATATTCACGCAACCGCCAACGGATTTTATAGGGGATAGCTTGATTTTTTTCATGATTATAAGAAGTGATGACGCTGACTTTTTCAAATATCTGCTGATTCATAAAATCTAGTATAGTGAACACTAGTTCACCTGTCAAGGAGTAAACCAAGACGAAGCGCGGTTTACTCCGCGAACCCGGTAGACTTGCCCCTCAGGAGTGCGAGGCTGTAAGCCTCCAGACTGAGGTAAAAGTTCTAGCCGGGTCAAGGGGATACCGTTGGGGATCTTGATAAAAATAAAATATTTAGTTAATATAATCACATATGGAAAAAATATTAGTTTACGGAGTAATTGCGACTGTTATTTTATTTATTGCTTTTAAGTTATTTTATAAACCAAACGCTTCGTCTTTTAAGGGTGAAGTAAAAGGAAAAAATAATGGTGAAGAAAATATATTTACAGTGAATGTAATAACAGATGACAATAAAACAGTTGATGTAAGAGTATCAAAGATTCTTTGGAGCAATCTCCAAAGAGGTGACCGAATAGAAAAACGAAGCGGCGATTTATATCCACGAAAAATATGAAATTTTTTTTAATTGGACTATTAATAATATCTGCTTTTATCGGAGGATATTTTTTTTCTCAAAAATATAATTTCAAAATCGAAAATAAAAATACTTCTGTAACTACTCCGACAGTCGCGCCTACTCAACCTGTCAACTTGGTTGGCGATGATTCAGATGAGCATGGATGCAAAGGATCCGCTGGTTATTCATGGTGTGAAGCAAAACAAAAATGTTTAAGAGCTTGGGAAGAGCCTTGCCTATCTAATGAAGAAGAGATAAAACAGGTTATTATAGATAAACACGGGTGGGAAGAAGATGAGGTGAATATTACATTTTCAAAAACAACCGATGAGTTTGCTAGAGGAGGAATAAAAGAAGTTAATGCCGTTTCCGGTGGAATGTTTCTGGCGAGAAAAAACAGCGGAAAGTGGGAGATAGTTTTTGAAGGGAACGGTGCACCTGATTGCAATCTGTTAAAAACAACATATTTATTTCCAACAGGTTTTCTCACAGGAATCTGCGATTAATAAAATTCTTGTTTAGACTTTTAGAGCAATCTAATAATATAGTCTACTAATTTAGATACTTGCAAGGCTTTAATAAATATGTTAACTTAAAATTATTACAAGTTTTTAAAAAATCTTATGGATGATAATCAAACACCAGGAATGGGTCAACCAACTCAAACACCGCCAGTGCCGACACCAACCGCACCACCGACAGATCAACCAGTAACCCCACCGGTTGAACCAATAACTCCTGAAAAACCTGTAGAAACTCCACCAACCGAAACACCAACTCAGACTAGCTGATTAAGTTGTTTATTAGTTGGTAGATAAAAAGCCTCTTATTGAAGGGGCTTTTTATTTGTTATAATCTAACATATCCACCGCCTGTGGGCGGTGAGCGCTCTTAAGAAGGTTTACCTGTGTAGTAAAATAAAGATGTTTTAGTAATGATTTTGTTTTTATGTCATCCCGCCTTGGGCGGGATCTAGCGAAGTTAAGTACCGGACGGTACTTAACGAAGCGTAACGGCCTTTGGCCTGGATTTCTCGCTAACGCTCGAAATGACGATGGTGTTTTTGTTTTTAAATAATTAAAGCCTTTTAGGCTTGAAATTTCATACCGCCACCTTTGGTGGTGGTAGTTGATTCAAAAAATGATAATCGTGTTATTTGGATATCCAGGAACAGGGAAAACTTATGTAGGAAAAATATTTGAAAAATATTTTAGCTTCTATCTTTATGAAGGAGACGTAGACATGCCAAAATCAATGAAAATAAAGGTTACAAAAAATTATCATATTTCCGATCGCGACCGAGATAAATTATTTGACAACATTGAAAGAAAAATAAAGGTATTAAGAAATATATATAAGAAACTTGTTATCACCCAGACCTTTATCAAAGAAAAATATCGAGAACAGATATTAAAAGCAAATCCAGATGCAAGGTTTATTTACATCAAAACAGACGATGAAATCCGACAAAAAAGATTAGCTAAAAGAGAGACAGTCCCCTTGAGTCGTAACTACGCTGATCAAATGATAAAAAATTTTGACAAACCAAAGATCGATCACTTAATAATATATAACAACAAAGATGGAGAAAACGAAATAAAGAAGCAGATTTACCAGTGTAATGTTACACTGGTAAGTTAAGAGATAGTATAAGAAATAATTTTTTTTGCGATTTCGGATTTTGATACTAAGGGAATTTTTTTGGCCACTCCGTTTTTATTATAAATTATGACTTCGTTATAATCGGATTCAAATCCCCGATCGGTCTTACTTATATCATTCAAGACAATGAAGTCAGCATTGGTTTTTTTCATTTTTTTCTTTGTTTTTATAATCGTATCTTTATTAATTCCCGATTCGGCCTTAAAAGCGATAAGTTTTATTTTTGGATTTATTTTTTTTATTTGATCAATTATTTTTATTTGGGGAATAAGATTTAAAGAGCGTGAATTACTACTTAATATTTTACCTGAGTATTTATTTTCGACTTTAAAATCAGATACTGCGGCGGTATGAAAAATGTAATCAAATTTTTTAATATTTAATTTAATCAAATTACTTAATTCATCAACGGTTGAAAATTGTTTTTCCGTAATAAGATATCTTGGCGATACGGAATTTTTGGCCCGAAGAAGTAAAACATCTGCGCCGAGCAGATAACATTCTTCGGCAAGGGCCACTCCCATTTTTCCAGAACTTCGATTTCCAATAAATCTCACGTCATCAATTCTTTCTACTGTTCCCCCTGCCGTAATTAATATTTTTTTATTTTTTAATTTATTTATTCGACTAAGAACCACATCAATTTGATTTTTAATGAATTGAATTTCGGCGAGTCTCCCATTCCCTTCATACCCGCAAGCAAGCTTTCCTTCAACTGGCTCAATTATCTGATAGCCAATTTTTTTTAATTTATGAATATTATCCTGCACAATCGGATGATTCCACATGTTTACATTCATGCTCGGGCATAAAATAATCGGTGCGGAGATTGCAAGTGCCGCCGTTGTCAGGTAATCATCAGCGACACCATTTGCAAGTTTTCCGATTATATTAGCAGTTCCCGGGACTATAACAAATAAATCTCCCCGGTCGGCCAAATCAATATGATCAACTTTTTGATTTTTCAATATATCTTCGGTTCTAAAATTTTTAGAAAATATATTAATATATGCTTTGTTACCAGTTACTCTCTCTATTTTATTAGGTGAGATAATTCGAGTCGCCGAACTTGTCATAATCACTTCGACATTTTGCCCATCTTTTATCAACAATTTTGCAAGCTCAACAACTTTATAAGCAGAAATACTGCTAGAAATTCCGAGTACAATAGTTTTTTTCATGGTAATGATTATATAATAAACATATTAAACAATTGCTTTAATTAATTAAATAATTAAATAAATGAAACAAATAAAAATAGAAGATTCGTGGAAAATGCATTTATTAAGAGAATTTGATAAAGAATATTGGATCAATCTAAAGGAATTTGTGAGAGATGAATATCTAACGAAGAAAATTTTTCCTCCTCCAAAAAATATTTTCCGCGCTTTTGATCTATGTCCATTTGACAAGGTTAAAGTCGTCATCGTTGGTCAGGACCCATACCATGGAGATGGTCAGGCAAATGGACTCTCATTTGCAGTCGGAAAAGATATAGCCCTGCCTCCTTCACTTAAAAACATTTTTAAAGAAATAAATTCAGACTTAGGAATTACACCTTTTGAAAATGGAGATTTATCAAGGTGGGCAACTCAGGGAGTGCTCATGTTAAACAGCGTCCTTACAGTCGCAGCTAACCAACCGACATCCCATAAAGCCAAGGGTTGGGAAATATTTACAGACGCTATAATAAAGCAATTAAACGAAAAAAGGGAAAATATTGTTTACATGCTTTGGGGAAAATATGCGCAAGTTAAAGGTGAAGTAATTGACAATAATAAAAACTTAGTCTTGATCTCAGGTCACCCCTCGCCCTACTCTGCCAACCTGTTTTTTGGCCATCACCATTTTTCAAAATGTAATGAGTACTTAATATCTCATAGAATTAATCTTATTGATTGGAGATAAACTGCAAAGTAATATAGAATCATGGGCATTTTCATAATTAAAGATAAATTTTGCATAAACAAAAAAGCAATCCTCATAATTATAGGAATTTCACTTCTTGTAATAGTTAGTCTTTTCAAAAAACAAATTTCTTTTAAAGCTAAGGCGGAAGTCCAGCTAAATAATAGTATATGCGGGATAGATCTTCAGACAATGAAAACAACATCAGATTGTTGTAATGAACCCGACAAGCTAAATGGTTACAGATGTTATATAAATAATTATTCAATAGACTGCAAGACAAGAAATGTAATCAAGTGCAAATGTGATAATATTTCAGGTAAATGTTCTGAAAACATTACTCCAACAAATCAAATTCTAAAAACTCCCACGCCTACTCCAGTGTCAAAACCTAGCCTATGTGATTTATACGGTAAATATGCAACTCCAGACAGGTGGCAGAAACTGTGCTGTAGTCAATCTGATATTGATACGGGCAGATTTAAGTGTATTAAAACAGAATCAGAATCTGGCTTTATAAAAACTCCAGTTTATAATCAATTTCACTGTTCAGCCCAGAGATACTGGAAATGTGAAGGCGGGTGCAGTGAATATAATGGAGAAATATATCCCACCTGCAAAAAAATTTCTTCTGGACCATACATTGTGATAACCCCAACTACAACAATATTAAATCCAACCAAAACCCCAACGCCAAAACCAACTTTTAAGGTTTCTCAATCTCCAAAACCAGTCACTCCAACAGCGGTGACAGTTCAATCACTTCCGCCAGCCAAAGTGAATATGGAGTTTTTGGGGGGAAGCATATACAATTTTACAATTATTGAGGACAATGGACCGGTTTATGGTATTAACACATACGTATTTAGGATCGATCTTAATCCCGATATGAGTACTTGTCGGACATATGTTAGTCTCGATGAATTTTACAAATATGGCTTAGTCGTGCGAAGCGCTACTATAAAAGCTTATCATGAGGCCTCCAATTTGGTAATTAAAGTTTATGATACTCATAATGGAAGTTTAGAAGTATTTTCAAAGACGCTTCCATATAGTGATTTCTGGTCTATCTATGGTGATTATATTTCCGTTACGTATTGTGTTGAATAAAAATTTTGTTTCAAGGGGTTTACAAATAATACTTCGTCGTTTAATATAAAGTAATGGATATAAACGAAGCCATTCTCCGTTTTTTGGAATATTGCGAACTCGATCGAAATCTGTCGCTTAAAACAGTAAAAATGTACGGCTATTATTTGAACTTTTTTAAAGAATGGCTCGTCAAGAGTCGAAAGCCTAAAGTCGAAAGTCCAAAGTCTGAAGGAAGTAATACCTACACTGAGGCAGGAATAAAAGTGGAGGAGATTACTGATGAGACGGTGAGGAATTTCAGACTTTTCATTTCGCACGATTATAAGAACCCATATAAGGGTGTCCTGAAGCGCCAAACCCAAAACTACTTCCTGGTAGCACTCAGAAGCTTCCTCCGCTACCTGATAAGACAGAAGATGGCGGTACTATCCCCTGAGATGATAGAACTGGGTAAAAATCGTGATCGAAACATCAAGTTCATCGCGGAGGATGAGCTTAAAAAGCTTTTCAGTGCCGTTCCCTTAAAGGACAAATCCGGTCTTCGTGATCGAGCAATTTTAGAGGTTCTCTTCTCGACAGGCCTTCGGGTTTCGGAGCTTACAGGGCTCAATAGAGAAAGTATTAATATTGAGAATGGTGAGTTTGGAGTTATCGGAAAAGGCGGTAAAGCGAGAGTGGTTTTTTTGTCAAAAAGCGCCAAAGAATGGCTCTCTAAATACTTAAAATTTCGCGATGACCCATATCAGCCGCTATTTATCAGGTATGCAGGGCCAAAACCAAAAGGCGGATTAACAAACGAAAATTTAAGGCTTTCACCCAGGTCGGTTGAGCGGATGATTGACAAATACAGAAAGATTTCAGGATTGCTATTTAGAATTGGCCCACATGTACTCCGCCACTCTTTTGCGACTGACCTACTAAATCACGGAGCCGACCTGAGATCGGTACAGGAGATGCTAGGGCACAAAAACATCGCAACAACTCAGATATATACCCATGTTACAAATTTTAGGCTGAGAGAAGTACACGAAAAGTATCACTCGGGTAATAAATAATAAATCACAAATAACAAATAACAAATAATAAATGAATATCAAATTTCCCTCCTTCGCTAAAGCTATGGAGGGCAAGCAAATTTCAAATATCAAAATAAAAATCTTACTTTGGTTGGCGATACTATTATTTATTGGTATATTTTCTTATCTAAGTATCAAGCGATATAAGACCTTAAATTCGTACTACTACGACCTGGGGATCATGAATCAGGTGGTATACAATACGTCTCGCGGGCGATTTCTTGAAATGACCAATCAAGATCTTAAAAAAAATGTCTCCCGCTTAGCAATCCATTTCGATCCAATTCTTGCTATTTTTGCCCCCTTTTATCAGTTTTATGAAGGACCAGAGGTTCTACTTATTGGCCAGGCAATAATAATGGGGTTAGGAGCATTGGCTGTTTTTTTAATTGCTCAAAAAGAACTGAAAAGAAATCTAATAAGCTTAATGTTTGCGTTGTCATATCTTACATATTTTGCAGTCCAACGAGCGGCCCTTTTTGATTTTCATAGTGTGACGCTTGCGACTACCTTTTTACTTTTTGCTCTCTACTATAATTTAGTAAAGAAAAATTTTTGGTATTACTTATTTATTATTTTAAGCCTGCTCACAAAAGAACATGTTGGTTTAGTTATTCTATTTTTGGGCGCTTATTTATTTTTTGTAAAAAAAGAAAAGAAGACAGGGGTCATAACATCACTACTTGGTCTAATTTTTTTTATATCAACTGTTTATTTTATAATCCCATATTTTAGAGGTGAAGCGCACTTTGCCTCAGGGTATTTTACCGACATTAAATCAAGAATATTAAAAATAATTAATGATGGCTTGCCTTATGCCAGAATGATCTTATCTCCTCAAATATTTGCGTTTTTTTCTCCTATAACTTTATTAATTAGCCTTCCCGAATGGGCGATCAATATTTTAAGCATTAACTCAAATCAGAGATCATTTTACTTTCATTACAATTCAATCATAGTTAGTCTCTTGTTTTATTCATCAATAATTGGATATAAAAATTTCCTCAATTTAATTAAAGATAAGGGTGCAAGAACAATAGTATTTCTAATATTTATTATTCTGAATGTAGTTTCAATTTATCGTTATAATCCCCTCCCCGAGCAAGTTCGACAGCCTGCTAAATATAAAGATATTAATACCATTAAGAAAAAGTCAATTGAATTCTGGGTAAAAAAACTGGAAAGTGAAAATATAAAAGTTGCAACGACTCCAAAATTAGCCCCGTTTTTTACAAATAGAAAATATTACTATAATTTTTTATATGATAGTGCCTTTGCTACAATGGGGCAATTAGAAAGCGACATTTTAAAGGATGATATCGATAAATATGTTTTAGCTGATTATGTAATTATCAATAGATCTGAAATTGGAGATATTGGGAAAATGGGCCTCTCTGCCAAGTTTTATTTAAAATTATTGGCAGACCGCAACTTTCAGATGATATACTCTGACAATAGAGATGGAGAAAGTATAGAAGTGTACAAAAAAGTACTTTAATTGATTTAATTATTCTAATTGACCTAAACAATACCCAAAGACCAATTGGGACTTAGGATTTATTTAGATTAATTAAGTTAATTAGAAATTTTCTTAATATGCTATCAATTATAATTCCCTTTCATAATGAAAAGGAAAATCTACCAATATTAATAATGCAATTAACTAGTCAACTGCATTTGATGGAAAAAGACTACGAAATAATTTTGGTTGATGATGGATCCACTGACAATACAATCTCAAATCTCAAATGTCAAATGTCAAATCTACAACTCAAATCTCAAAATCTATACTACTTTACTCATAAAAAAAAGTTAGGGAAGGGGCAGGGGTTAAAAACCGGAGTAGAAAACGCCAAGGGGGAAACTATCGTTTTTATGGACGCAGATTTACAAGATGACCCCTCAGATTTACCACGATTCCTTGAGAAAATTAAAGACGGACATGATTTTGTGAACGGAATAAGAGGGAAAAGAAATGATAACCTACTGGTAAAATTCTATTCAAAAATTGTTGCTTGGTTTTTGCGAGAGTTTCTTCATTCTCCATATACTGATATTAATTGTGGTTACAAAGTTTTTAGAAAAAAAGTTCTTGGGGGTTTTACTTTCTATGGGAATAACTTCCGTTTTTTTCCCCTCGCCGTGTTTTATAATGGATATAAGGTGACAGAAATAAATGTGAAAAACAATCCTAGAATTTACGGAAAGACAAAGTTCGGTCCGAGCAAGCTCTTTACCGGATTACTTGATACTTTAACGGCTTTTTTTCTATACAAATTTGCCGAAAGACCACTCCACTTCTTTGGAACGATTGGTAGTGGTGTATTTTTAGTCGGCTTTCTAATCTCATTATATTTAACCATTGAGAGATTATTTTTTGGTGTTTTGCTTGTAACTCGACCACTTCTATGGCTTGGAATATTGCTTATAATTATTGGAATTCAAATCGGAATGACGGGGATTATTGGAGAATTAATAGTTTACCTCGATCATAAATCTGATAAAAGTAGTCCATAAAGTCGAAAGTCTGTAAAGTCCATAAAGAAATACGTACAGGGGTTTGACTTTAAAGACTTTATAAACTTTAAGGACTTTAGACTTAACTATGAATCCAATACTTGCTTTAATTATTGCTAACCTTGTTTGGGGCGCTGCCTCGCCGATCTTTAAGCTGGCGCTGACCAACATCCCCCCCTTTACATTGGCTTTTATAAGATTTTCTTTTGCAGCAGTTTTATTTTTACCATTTATAAAATTATTTTGGAAAAAAATCAATTTTCAAGAACTACTTGAAGTTTTATTAGTAGGTGTTTTTGGAATAACCATAAATATCTCTTTCTTTTTTTTAGGATTACCGAAGACAACGAGCATTAATGCTCCAATAATTGCCTCATCCGGACCGATATTTATTTACTTGTTATCCATTTTATTTTTGAGAGAAAGACCAAAAGCAAAAATACTATTCGGTATGCTCACCGCCTTAATTGGAGTTCTTATTATTATTCTTTCACCGATATTTTTGGAGGGAAAAAGGGTCGACTTTGGAGAAATAGAGGGAAATATATTTTTTCTAATTGCAACATTTGGCACTGTGATGCAAACAATTATTAGTAAAGACACGTTGAAAAAAGTCAACCCTTATCAGGCGACATTTATTTCATTTATATTCGGAGCATTAACTTTTTTTCCACTTATGATAAAAGAATTAAGAATATGGGAATTCTCCCAGTTAAATAATAATGGAATTTTAGGAATTGTTTTTGGAGTTTTCCTATCCTCAGCTCTTGCGTATTTATTATTTTATTATGGAATCTCCAAAATAAAAGCATCAGAAGTGGGAATGTTTACTTACATTGATCCAGTTGTTGCAATTATAATAGCGATCCCCCTACTTCACGAATATCCAAATATATTTTTTATAGCAGGATCAGTATTAGTTTTTGGAGGAATATTTTTTGCTGAAGGAAGGCTTCACTGGCACCCATTTCACAAACTCAAATCTCAAAGCTCAAATCTCAAAACTACAACTTAAATATCAAAGTTTAAAGATTTTTTTATTTATCGATGTATATTTGAGTTTTGACATTTAACATTTGAGATTGATAGAATAGTATATGAACAAGATTTTAATAACGGGAGTCGCTGGGTATATCGGCTCAATTGCTGCTGATCTTTTTCTAAGTGCGGGTTACGAAGTAGTCGGAATCGATAATTATCAGACGGGGTATCGTGGGCCTGTTGAATTGCTTAAAAAAAGATATGACGATAAAAAATTTCGCTTTTATGAAGCTGATTTAAAGAGCGACCTCTCCCCTATTCTTTCAAAGGAAAAAGATATAAATGCGGTAGTTCATTATGCCGCATCGTGCGTTGTTGATGAGTCAATGAAGGATCCATATAAATATTTTAATAATAATCCAAACTCGACGCTGAATTTAGTCGAATCACTTCTTAAATTTAATATCAATAAAATCGTGTTTTCATCAACTTGTGCGGTGTATGGTGAAGCAAGGCAAGTCCCAATCGACGAAAATCATCCTACTGATCCAAACAATGTGTATGGCGAATCAAAGCTACAAGCGGAAAAAATAATCCGTTGGTATGGCGATATTAAGGGAATGAAATATTTAATCTTCAGATATTTTAATGTTTCTGGAGCGTCAACTGATGGAGCTCTCGGATATTCAAAAAATCCATCGACTCATTTGACTGAAAATGCAGTCCGGGCTGCTCTTGGGATCGTTCCCTTTTATTTGACCTACCAAAAAATGGAGACACCTGACGGATCTCCAATTCGTGATTATGTAAATGTCCTTGATCTAAATGCCGCCCACATGAAGGCAGTTGATTATCTAATAAATGGAGGAAATAGTGAAATAATCAATCTGGGAACAGGAACAGGTAATTCAGTCCTTGAAATAGTAAATAAAGTGCAGGAACTTACCGGAAAAAAATTTAATATTGAGCAGGATAAAAATCCTCGATCAGGTGAGGCGCCGAAATTAATAGCAACCATTGATAAGGCAAAAAAGATATTAAATTGGTCACCAGAAAAAACAGTAGAAGACTCAGTCAAATCACTTCTAATTTGGTATAAAAATCATCCTGAAGGCTGGGAGTTGTGATAATTTGGAGCGGGATACGGGAGTCGAACCCGTCCTATCTGATTGGAAATCAGATGTTCTACCGATGAACTAATCCCGCGAAACAATTTTTAATTATACAGCAAACTTAGAGATTTATAAAACTGCTTATCACCGTAACATTACACTGATATAAAAAAATTTTAGACTTTAATATCGAAGATTTTGTTGGGTTTTAGTCCACCTTTAAGAAGTTTGATTTTTCCTTGCGATACTTGGAAGTGAAAAGCCAGTATCTGCTTTACTTCTTTATTTGCTTTTCCGCCTTCAGCCTTTGATTCTACATATACATAAAAACTGTCATCTGCCTTTTTGATAATTTCCGGTTTTTTGGATTCAGGAAATACCTTAACTTTAATTAACATATTCAAGCATCGGGTAATTTATTATATTCTTTTACTGTATAACCAATCTGTATTAAGCCGGCTATAAATATGGCGGCAAAAAGGGCATATGGAGGGCCAGATACACCGATCAAGGGTATCGAATAGTAACATCCCAAAGTGATTATAAGGAACACAGCGATATTTGAATAAAGAATATATTTTGGTTTTTTGACGGTATAAAGCAAGAAGAGAAGAGGAAGATTAAGATGGGAATAAAGAAGAAATGCCAAGCTTAAATTTTTTGTAATTAAGGCAGTCTTTATAAATTCTTTAGTAAAAAATATTTCAAAAACAATGTTCGGAGTGAAGAAAAGAGCAATAAAGAGCGCTGTAGGAACTAGTAAGTAAACCGCACCATGCTTAAACTCTTTGATTACCTGTTCTTTTGTTTTAATATCTGAAAATCTGGGAGAAAGCACTTGAGTGATAGAGGTAATACTTGCCATAACGGTCAAAATTATTTTTTGAGATAAGCCATAGTACCCTACTTCGGGAGACTTACTCAAAAAGAATGAAAGTAAGAACAAATCCATTCTTAGGGCTAGATTAAAAAACTGTGAAGCAATAAAAAAAGTTAAAGTATATCCAAATCGAAATTCTTTTTTATTAACTTTAGCTTTGGCAATTTGGACGAAGACATATTTTTTTTCAAAGAATAAAAATAGAAAAAATAATAAAGGCCCGAGTATTCCAAAGACAAAAATGATTGAACCAACAGTAATGAGTTTCAATGGAATAAGGCCTAGAATGATAATGGTTTTTGCAATATTTGAAACATTGAGGTAGACATTGGCTTGTAAAAATTTCTTAGCGGCGTTAAGGGCATTTATCGCATAGTTTTGCCAAATCAAAAAAAGAACAGAAAAGGTAGTGATATATAGCTCAGAGGGTGGGGCCCCAGTCTTAAAAAACACTTTATCAAGGTATGGGAAAAATATGAAAAGAATTGCAATGACAATTGCTGAAAACCCTGTCTGGTAAGAAAAAATTGTTTTTAAAAACACATAAAGGTTTTTATGCTTCTTTTCGATCATTGCCGGAAGATATGAATAAATGCTTGCAGTTGTACCAAAGTCAAGGATATTAGCCAGTACATAGGCGATTCCAAGAAGAACACTTAAAACTCCGTAGTCTGAGGGCTCAAGGATGCGGACAAGCAAAAACGCAAAAAAAGCAGTAAAAAAAACGTTGAGGTAATTACCAATTGTATTAATAAGAATATCTCGACTTGTAGGCTTCTTTAAGAATCCAAATATCCTATTGAGCATCCTATCATTTTACCACGAATTATTTTTCAAAGATTTATTACTAATCTCGAAGACACTTTTCATTTCGTGACACCTATAAAAATTTACAATGAAAAAACATCGAAGTCTTTAGCAATCGATAATTCACCGGTGAAACCTGATTTTCTAACCTCAACTTCAAGCTCCTTATCAGAATATTGACCGGTAAGATGGGAAAGAATAAGTTTCTTGATATTTTTTTTAACTGCGAGAATTCCGACTTGAGTTGCATTAAAATGACCAAATTCAGTCATATCTTGCCCTATCGCGGCTGCGCACTCAATTACTAAAATATCGGCGTTGTCTGATGCAGAGTTTATCCCTTCACATGGCCCACAGTCGCCTGAATAGGTAAATAATTTCTGACTTATTTCAAACTTCATGGCATAAGTATCCATTCTGCCGGATTGATGATTTACAGAAAAAGGCATAATGGACAAATCTTTATCTAGTAGAAATTTTTTATCTTTTTCAAATTCTTCATAGTGAAGATCAAGGACGCTCGACAAAATTTCATCATAGTTGCCTTTATAGTGAGTCGCATCCCAAAACATTCTAACTCTCTCCTCTATCCCCTTTGGTCCATAAATATTAAGTATCTTTTTTTCGTTAGCCCATCGGGCTCTTCCGCTTATTGATTGGATGAAAGACAAAATCATGAAGTGATCGGGGTGGAAATGGCTAATCAAAATATTTTCAACTTTGTAGTAATCAATCTTTATTTTTTCAAGTCGATACCGGGTGCTTTCACTACATTCAATTAAGTATTTTTTATTGTTATGTTCAAGTAGATACCCTGACGGGTGCCGAAAGTCGAAGGGTTTATAAAAACTTGAGACGGCAGTACCGGAACCTAAGATTGTTAATTTACTCATAATTTTCAATTTAAAATTCGAAATTTGAAATCAATATTAAATTATTTAGATTTGAATAAAAATTTAAAATTTCTAATTAAAAATTAATTTACTAACATTTTCATTATAGTGTATAATTCATAAGATAGATTATAAGTAAAAAAATATATGGCAAAAACAGCACTAATAACAGGAATTTTAGGACAGGATGGACCCTACTTAGCTAAATTATTACTAGAAAAAGGCTACAAAGTATATGGCTTAATCAGAAGATACTCCAACCCGACATTTGACAACTTGGATTTTTTGGGAGTGACTAAAAAAATCGAATTTGTTGATGGAGATATGACTGATGAATCCTCACTTCTCCATTTAATAAAAAGGACGATGCCTGATGAAGTATACAATCTAGCCGCTCAATCTTTTGTCGGAGCCTCTTGGCAACAAGCAAAACTCACAACTGAGATAAATGCTCTTGGAGTCCTTTACTTATTAAACGCAATAAAATTTTTTTCACCAACAACCAAGTTTTATCAAGCATCAACAAGTGAAATGTTTGGGATCAGCCATGACAAGGGATTCCAGGACGAAAATACAATCTTTCATCCTCGATCTCCTTATGGAATCTCAAAGGTTTATGCATACTGGATGACTGTAAACTTCAGAGAATCATATGATCTATTCACATGTAACGGGATATTATTTAATCACGAATCCCCTATCCGCGGGATACAATTCGTAACCCGAAAAATTACCGATGGGGTCGCTCAAATAAAAAATGGATTAGCCGATAAACTGCACTTAGGTAATCTTGATGCCAGACGTGACTGGGGATTTGCTGGTGATTATGTCGAGGCAATGTACTTGATGTTACAGCATAAGACTCCTGATGACTATGTAGTTGGAACTGGCGAGAATCACTCAGTTAAAGATTTTGTAGTCGAGGCATTTTCGGCCGCAGGAATACCCGATTGGGAAAAATACGTAGTAATTGATGCCCGATTCAAAAGACCGGCTGAAGTACCAAACTTGAAAGCCCGAGCTAGTAAAGCTGAAAAACAATTAGGGTGGAAAACAAAGACTTCTTTTAAAGACCTTGTGAAGATGATGGTTGAGGCGGACTTGAAGAGATATGAAGCTAAATAAGTCCTTAAAGTCTGTAAAGTCGAAAGTCTATAAAGTCAGAAGATTACAAGGTTTTTATTAATCCTGATATTAATTTAGATATTTCAAAAGTTAAGTCATTAAGTAATTTATATTCATCTTGGTTAAAGTATTCAAAATCTCTTCCTATATAAGTCATTGATCTAACTTCAGCTGCTGATCCTTTAGCAATAAACAAAAAGTTCTTGAATTCTTTATCACCTCGTCTTTCAAATCCTTCGGCTATATTATTCATGATCGAGATTGAGGCCCTCTGGATTTGGTCTTTAAAAGAATAGTCAGAGCAGCTAATCATGATTTTATGAATTAATAAAGTTATTTCTTTCGCTTTCTTCCAAGAATATATTTCTTCAAAATTATTTATTTTCATATTTATATTACTTTATGGACTTTATGGACTTTAAGGACTTTATGGACTTTAAGGACTTTATGGACTTTAAGGACTAATCTGTCAAGGGACTATATGCTACAAGGGAATATGGCCATAAAGTATAATCATGATATGAAACGAGATTCTACTATAGATAATCTCCGTGGTTTAGCCATGCTTGCGATGATCATAGTTCATGCGACCTCTTATTTTCTAAAAGATAGCTTAACCCTAGCTATTTGGGATAATCTTCAATGGGCGGTGCCGGTATTTTTATTTTGTTCGTTTTATCTTTATTATAAAAACACAAAGTCCTTTGATAGAAAAACAGTTGCTCCATATTTAGAGAAAAGATTTGGAAGACTTCTCATCCCCTACTATCAATTTTTACTGGTATATTTTCCGCTAGCTTATTTATTTATTCCATCGAAGCTAAGTATGAATACTGTCTGGGCCAATATATTTTTGTATGGAGGACTTGATCTTAATTGGTTGCCATTACTTTTCATTTATTTGATTATTATAATGCCACTCATGTTTATTTTTAAAAATAATAAACTTGTAATGGTATCCTTGTTCTTAATAAGCCTTTTCTCATCAATATATTTTATCTTCTCTACTCCATTTCACTACCGCTTAATTATGTGGCTTCCATGGATACTAATGATATTTTTTACTTTATTTGTTATTAAAAATGAAGATAATTGGAGGAGGCTTTTTTTACTAGCCGGAATTTCATTCTTAGTTTTCATCATTTTAAGATTTATTGAAATTAAAATTGGCCATAACCTGACCCATTATGGAAATAAGTATCCACCGACATTATATCACCAATCTTTCGGTTTTTTTTCAACAATAATTTTATTGTGGTTATCCAAGAAAAACATATTTAATTTCCTAGGATTCGAAAAATTACTTCACTTTTTGAGTGTTAACTCATACTCGCTTTTTCTTATTCACAACCTTGTTATCATTACATTAGTTTGGTTGAAAATTAAATTTAACAATTGGATTATTTTTTTCGTTGCAATATATTTCTTTACTACAATAATTCAAATAGGACTCAATAAAATAAAGACTCAAATAACATGAAAAATGTTCTATCTATAATAATTCCTGTCTTTAATGAAGAGGTATACATACAGAGATGTCTTCAAAATATTATAGAAAAAAATATAGGAAGCTGGGAAAAGGAAATAATTATAGTAAATGACGGATCAACTGATAATACCTTAAGATCGATAAACCAATTAAAGTCAGAAAAAATAAATCTGAAGATATTTAGTCTTGATTCAAATCAAGGAAAAGGCGCTGCAATAAAAAAAGGAATTGCTGAATCGACTGGCGGCATATTACTAATTCAAGATGCGGATTTAGAATACGATCCGGCAGACTATACGGTAATTTTAGAAAAATATAAGGATCCGAAAGTAGAAGTAGTATATGGATCAAGAATCCTTGGAGCTAAAATCTATCACAACTATAGTGCTAATGTGATTTTTCTTTGGGGCGGGCTTTTATTGACTAGAATTGTAAATTGGCTTTTTGCTTTAAAGCTTACCGATCAACCAACTGGTTATAAATCGTGGAGAAAACGGTTCAATAAAGAATTAATTATTAACTGCAAAAGCAACGGCTTTGAATATGAGATAGAAATGACCGCACTATTTTCAAAAAAATCGAAAATCCATGAAGTTCCTATACGTTATTATCCAAGGACGGTAAGCCATGGAAAAAAAATCCGACTAACGGATTTTATTAAGTCGCTTATTACTGCGATTAGATGCAGATTTTTTCAATCTCACATTAGTTAGCTCATAAACAATCATAAATCCGGCAACTACTGACATAAATTGATTACGGTATGTATACCAAACGTGAAGGTAAGAGTGATTAGCGGCAATCAAATACCACAAGTAAGGAATAATGCTAATTATTAACCAAGACGTTATTCTTTTAAAATTTACTTTACTAAATTTAAAATACTTAATGCTTAAGATAAGCAATGCTAAAAAAACAGCCAAGAAAAAAACTTTATTTGATTTATGATATCCAATTAATTGGAAAATATTTAGCCGCAGAGTTTTCAAGTATGAAAAGTTATTATCGGGTATAGTCACGGTCCGATTTACAACCTGAGCTAAAGAAGTAAAAATAGATCCCGGAGCATATAAAACCGTAACGACTACCCATTTACTTGCCCAAAGCGATAAGTACCCAAAGCTCCAAGAGAAAGAATTTTTTATTATTTTTAACCAGCCTCTATTTTCTAGAAATAATTCAACAATTAGCAAGATACCTAATGAAACTAAGGGTGCAGTAAGCAGGTCAAAATAACTTGTTAAGGCTCCAACGATGAAAAATAACGTGTAATTGTTAACATTTTTTTTATGGATGCTCAAAAGATAAATTGATGAGAAAATTCCTACCAAAAAAACATTTGAAAATTGAATAGACCTACCTAAGTGGAAGTAATCAACTGCAAACATAGCGAATAAAAAAATTACCGCTTTTAGTAATCCGGCCTCTTTCCTTATTTTGTATAGCAATATAAATAATCCCCCAAATAAGAAGAGGTTAATAATAAAACGAATTTGCGAATATGAAAATAACACTAATAATGGTCTTAGGTAGGCTAAATAACCATGCCAGTATCTTTCATATGCTACTTTAGTCGGAGCTTTAGATTGAACGGTTTTTTCTAAATTAATTATCTGATTAAATTGCTCTGGTGACTCCATATATCGATAATTTAAAAGAGAGGATTCTAAAGGCTCGACTGGATTTACGGAATACGCGGTATTTAAAATTAGAGGATCCGTGTAGTTATCAAGTACAATTGATCTCCAGATTGGACCAATAGACGGATATGTGCCCTCTTTATTTAAAGTAACTAGTGATAGAGTGATATTATTTTTCAAAAGACGAGAAGGTATAAGACTAGCTAATAAGAGGCTAATTATAAAAATAGAAAATAAAATCAAGAATGCTAATACTGCTTTTTTTATGTAGCTAACCATTTGTTAATTCCCCAATATACTTATTAATCTAGCGACATATTCTTTCCAAGAAAATTGATTTAGGTATTTTTTAGTATCAATCTTATTTTCAAGCAAAAATTTCAAAGCACTTAATTCCCCCCCTTTTTTAGCATATGGATAGCCGTTTTTGAAAAGCTCGCTTAGTGAGGAATTATTATAGAGAAGCACCGGCGTGCCACAGGAGGCCGCTTCAATAGGTGGTAATCCAAATCCCTCATATGATGAAAGATAAACCAGGGCTTTAGCTCCAGAATATAAATATGGTAAATCTGAGTCTGGGACGAAACCTATAAATTTAACCTTATCTTCTAAATGAAGATTCTTAACCAATTCATATATTTTGTCTTTTTCCCACCCCGCCTTGCCAATAATTAGAAACTTAAAATCATCAATCCTCCGAGGTTTTGGAAAAGATTCGCCATCCGAGAACCTCGGAGGTTTGATCAATTGATGAAAAGTTTCAATGGCAATGTCGAGATTTTTGCGGGGCTCAACTGCACCAACGTACAACAGATAGTGATTAGTGATTAGTGATTGGTGGTTAGAACCAAAAACATTATATTTTTTTAAAACAGATACGATTTTATTTTCATCATTTATCTTTTTAAACTGATCTCCTATTCCAGGATAAATTATTTGGATCCTTTTTTCATCTATTTGGGGATATAATTTTATTAAGTCTTTTTTTGTACATTCAGAATCAGTTATTACAACATCTCCATTTTCGATAGTCTTTTTAATTTTAATTTCATGATATTTAATAGTTTTTTGATCTTGCTTTTCTGGAAATAGTTTCCAAATTAAATCGTGAATAATTGTTATCCCCTTTGTTTTGTATAGTGTCGGAGGACGAAGATAATCAGAAAAAATCATAACATCAACTTTACCGATTAATAAGTCAATCGGTACCAAATTTTTGTCTCCCCAGAGGAAATGTAAAGCTTTATGGGGAATCGGGTAACGATATACTTTAGCTCCGAGTTTTTCAAAATCATTAAGAACCGGAGAATTTAATTTATGGAGACTAGCATAAAAAAGCCGATATTCGTTATTTTTATCGGCTAGTAATAGATTTCTGACAAGATTATAGGTAAAGTTGCCGACACCTGTCCCCTCGTAGTTTAGCTGTGAAATATCAATGCCGATCTTCATACTCTAATTATATAAAGTATCTAGTATTTAGTATCTAGTATTTAGTATTCAAGCCCAGTCCAACACTCAGAAGAAAAAAAATTGAAACTATGTAAGAACTATTTTTTGTTCTAAAACATCAATCCTTTTTTCGTGATCTTCAATTATTGCGTCGTGATCAACTAGTTTGCTCATCATTTTATCGAAGCGACTAAATCCCCCATTTATTAAATCAACTAGTTGACCGGTTGATTTTTGCAGGTCAGCTTTTGTTGCAAAGCCCTTAAGCTCATTCTTCAGATAATCCTTTGTGGCATAAGCACTAAGCTCATTTTTAAGATCTTCTTTAGTTGGAAATATGGTTTTAAGTTTTTTTATGTCATTTTGAGTAATCATGATAGAGTTATTTAATCAAAAAATTGTTAATTAATCAATCATAAAGTAGCATAAATATTTTGTCTATGGACTATATGCTACAAGAGCGAAGTTGCAGAGCGTATTGAAAATATAAATATAGGAATATGCCTGTCTTTATCAGCGTAACATTACACTGATAAATAGTGATTATTGAGGACAGAAATTCCACTTTATCCGTAGAAGAGGCTGAATCTTATTTGCGACTTGAAAATTTGAAGGATCTATTATATACTATAGGGCATATGGCTCAAAAAGAAAAAGGCATAAAGATTGCCGATGAGTGGAAAAAGCTAAAAAAATTGAATGGTAATGTTTTGGAAAATGCTGCAAGACAGGTGAATCCAGAATTTTTTGAGAATGTTGATAATATTAAAACTTCTTTTCTTGATACTGGCAGGTATCAATTCATGTCAGCCTTAGGTTTAACAGTGCTAGCTGCTGTTAATATACCGGTATTTGTTAACCCAATTAAAGAGGCATTCGGATCAGGTATGACTATGCAAGAAATTCTTCCTCTAGAATGGGCATACATTACCCAAAAAGGATTAATAGGTCCGGCGATTTTGACAGCTTTAAATGGCCTTGGTTTTTTAGGTGCTATTCAAGGGCCGATTGCCTTCAGAAATAGTCTAAGAAATAAACAATAGAGGTAATAACAAGGTTCCACTGGACCAGTGGAAAAGGCAGAGCGTTCAACTGAAAAGTATCACCATCAACAACCTCAACGACTCGATTCTGCTCAAGATGATTTCTGTACAAATAAAAATTAAAAAAAGTAGAAATAAAAAGCATTAGAGACAGTATTAAAACCCCTGCACTTCTCACAAAATGAGTATAGTACTTTAAAAAATGCAAATCAAAATTCCAAAGGTCCAGTGGAAGAGGCAGAATGTTTTTAGAACTTATCATCTTTTAAAATAAGCGCTTGGTAAAAATGATATAATATTAGCATGAAACTGCCTAAACAGCTTCAATCGGTTTTATGGTCAGCAAATACAGATAATCTTGATCTAGAAAAGGATAAATATTATATTATTCATCAGATTTTATCATACGGACGCCTTGCTGATATATTATGGCTTTTGGACAATTATCCAAGAAAAATAATTAATGAAGTTTTTATGGTATCGTTTAAGGATTATGAGCGTCCCCGCTTTTATTTTGTTAAAGACGCCGTATTGGGGTTAAAACAATGGCATCCTAACGAAAAGTATTATGTCAAAAATATATCTAGAAATATTGGATAACGAAAGACGTTCTATTTTCAACAAGTTGAAAGCTTTTGAAAATGAGGGATATCTGGCCGGAGGAACCGCGCTGGCATTTCAACTTAACCATCGAATTTCGGAAGACTTTGATGTTTTTATTAATCGGGAAATAGATAATAAACTGCACCTTAAAGTTAAAGAAATATTCGGAAACGTTACCTTTTATGTTAATTCGACGGATCAGATTAGTTTTATAACTCAAAACAGTGTCAAGGTTACTTTTTTGTGGTACTATTTCAAACCTCTTAATCCAACTATTCTCTCCGTTTCTCTACCTCTAGCCTCAATTGAAGATATTGCAACTGACAAAGCGCAGACAATAGGGAGACACGCCGTTTGGCGTGATTATATTGACGTGTTTTATTTATTGAAAAACGGACATTTTGATTTAGACAAAATTATTAATATGGCGAACAAAAAATTTGGGGGGGAATTTGTCTCAACCCAATTTTTGGAACAATTGAGATATTTTGACGACGTGAAAACGGTCCCGATAGAATATATTGGGAAAAAATATAGGGACGAAGAAATTAAATTATATCTTAAACAAGCTGTTGAAGATTATCTAAAAAAGATCCTACTTAAATAATTGCTGCTCAAAGGTGAGAATACGTAATGAGACTATATTATAGTTTCCAAAACGGAATAAAATTTACTTTTGTTTTGCCAAATTTTTCTTGCTTATCCAACGACAGATTTAAAACAGTTGCCTCTTCGGGCTCATATCTTTTTATGAATATTTCAAACGACTTTTCAATTTTAGGCGATTTAAGGATAGAATATTTCACTTCAACAGGTGTTATTTTTCTACCTTCGTCAATAATAAAATCAACTTCCTGACCGGAAGTTGTTCTCCAAAATTTTATGCGGGCATTACTCCATCTTTTATGATCCAGTAAAGTATTTAAAACATAATTTTGAAAAACAAAACCGTAATCCCTCTCTTGAAGATTTCCAAAAGAGCCAAGCAAAGCGTTGCGTAATCCAAGATCATTGAAATAGGCAATAGGAGATTTCACAATTTCTTTATAATTATTTTTAAAATATGGTGTAATGAGATGAATTGCAAAAGTCTTTTCTGCATACCAAAGATATTTTTTTATTGTTGGGAAGCTAAGATGAGAATCCCTGCAAAGATTGGCATACGATATTATTTGTCCGGTTTGAGCAGCCAATAATTTCAGTAGAACTTCAAATGATTCTACTCGATCAATCTTTAAAAGATATACCATATCTTTCTCAGTATAACTTCTAAAAATTTCATTAATTATTTTTGTTTTTTCTTCCTGTTCTAAAGATAAAATTACTCGAGGATATCCTCCAAAATTAAGATACTCTTTAAGGAGTCGGAAAGATGCATCTTGATTGATATGAAAAAAATCGCCAAGCCGATTTTCATATTTATAATTAGTCTTAAAGTCGGCAAATTCGTTAAATGTTACAGGATTCATTTCAAATAATCTTTTTCGTCCAGCGAGAGATTCATGAATTTTTTCTTTAAGCTCCAAGCTTCCAGAACCAGAGACAATAAATTTATAGGGAATATTTGAATCATAAATCCCCTTCAAAAATACTCCCGCATCTGTTTTACGTTGAATTTCGTCAATAAAAACATAGCCTTTCGTATTACCAAATTCTAGTCGTAAATGATCCAACAGCATTTCTTGACTGGAAAAAAAACGCGAATCCGATTCAATATCTAAGTTCAAAAATAAAGCCTTTTGCCCTGACTGTAATATTTGATTATATAAACTATTCATGAGAGTCGTTTTTCCAACCTGACGGGCGCCAACAATCATTGTTATTTCTTTTGATAAAAGGTGAGCCTTGATATCTTTTGATATACTTCTTTTGATTAGATTGCTCATTTAATTAGATAATTATTAAACTACACTTTAATTATAAACGGTTTATTATTAAAGTCAAGTGCAATTATAACTCAATCGTTAAAAAATTATTAAATGACATACTCCTCGGGGCAAGCCCACGAGGTATCTGTATTGTGTCATTCCCGCTCCCATTCGAGGGCAGGCTCCGGATCCCCCTCTCTCCCAAAGGGAAGCCTTCGGCTCAGGGGGATGACAAACATGTTCCGACGCAAGCGTCGGGGAATTAAACCACTAAGGATAGATTAATCAATCTTAAAGAACATAAATAATTTGTCTATGGACTACTTGTCCCTCGAAGCTCGAAGAGCGAAGTGGGATATGCTACAAGAGCGAAGTTGCGGAGCGTATTGAAAACATAAATATAGGAATATGCCTATCTTTATCAGTGTAACATTACACTGATAAATAGTGATTATTAAGGACAGCCGGCGGACTTGATGAAGCCTGCAGCGATAGCCTCGTTTTAAGATTGCCGCGGAAATATACAAGAGCAAGGCTTCGGCCATATGCCTCTTGATGCTCTTCTTTAAGAATGACGACTTTATTATTGATCAATTCTTTTAATCTATTTCGGGACTCTACTCCACCGCAGCGATTGTACTCAGGGCAATCAACGCCCAACAATCTGACCCGCTTCCCCGATTTCAATTGAAATGTATCGCCATCAACAACCTCAACGACTCGATTCTGCTCAAGATGATTTCTGTACAAATAAAAATTAAAAAAAGTAGAAATAAAAAGCATTAGAGACAGTATTAAAACCCCTGCAC